>Ga0307378_10000973_pt1 | contig 47371 bp, 51 predicted proteins | sample UN1MG_FD_202238 | JGI IMG/M metagenome (GOLD analysis project Ga0307378, IMG submission 202238) | Soil microbial communities from Risofladan, Vaasa, Finland - UN-1 | ecosystem: Environmental > Terrestrial > Soil > Coastal area > Acid sulfate soil | place: Finland: Risofladan, Vaasa | collected... | reverse complement strand
CGCCTTCACGCACTGCGTTGCTAATCAGATAATTTACGAACTTAATAACAGGCGATTGGCCTGCCATTTGTTCCAGGTCTTTGGAATCCTCCTCCTGGTCCTGAACGACCTCAACATCCGCCATATCTTCTATGATATCGTCAAGGTTGTAGTCGCTTTTCTTATCATTGAAGGTACTGCAAACTTTATCAATATCTTCTTCCATGCATACGACTGTCTTAACATTCATCTGAGTTTGTCTTTTGACATCTTCGATAACAAAGAGGTCGGCTGGACGGCTTGTTGCCACGACGAGGTTTTTACCGCGAACCGCAATTGGCATAATGTGGTTGCTTTTTATATACTCAAGCTCAAGTTTATCAAATGCCTCTCTGTCAACCTGTTCGGGCTCTACCTGACGAAACTCGAATCCATATAAGCCCGCCTGTGCCTTTGAAATTTCAGGCTCAACAGCTAATTTCAATTCAGCGATTATTTGACAGACGTCGCAATCTGCTCTTTTTTTCTGTATTTCTCTTATCTTCGAAAGCTGTTCAGCGGTGATTTTTCCCGTTTCACAGAGGACATCCGCCACATCCCGAACATGAGCGGCACTATCCTGCTCCGGGCAGTACAGTTGTGACAAACCGCTGATTTCCTCGGCTCCGCAGTTATCTAAATAATCGCTATCGCGATTTTTATCGGGCTGCTTGTCTTTAAGTCGAAATCCAAATAGCCGTGCCATAATTCTGACAATCCTCCGGATTTAGTTTATGCCGACAAGACACTCTCCTTTCAGTGAATCAACAACAGAATATTCAAACCAATACTCTGTAATCCCACTGTCCACGAGCGTATAAAACCCTCCATGAGGGACCCCGCCTTGCGGGAATCCAAAGCCATCAAGTAAAATATAAGTAATAATTCCCAGCCAATCAAATCAACTCAGAGCAGAAAAAAGTCACTTTTTCTGTGTCCGATAGTCCTGCACCAATTTAGCAAGCATAAGCTCATGCCTAATTGGTGCGGTATTGCATCAAGCTGTTAGATGAGATTACCGAACCGAAACGATTATCGGAGTTATCCGGGATGCACTTTACTGAGAACCTGTATGCCTTCTGCAAAAAATTAGACAAATTTAGCTTCAAATCAGGATAATATGAGCTTCTGCCGGCATAATTTGATTTTGCTGTTATCTCGTTAACCGGTCACGAGCGGCTTTTCGTGGGCAAAACGAAATATCCAAAATAAGAGTAGAAAAATCTTAGATAAAACTGTAGAATCGGATGTTAGCAAAATGAATATTTGCGGTTCAACCCTGATTATTACTATAAGTATCCCAACAGACAAAGAACTGCAATCTCAAACAAACGTATCGTGCAGACGTCGCAGACGAACTTTCAGAGGCGATGGCAAATACTAAATCAGGCTATGATAAGCAGGAAACAATTATTAGAGCACGCAAAAGCCCAGCAAGCCACCGATATACATATTTGTGCCGGCGCTTCCATAATGTTCAGGGTTGGAGGGAAATTAATTCCTATCACAAAAGAAAAGCTGACCGCCGAGCAAAGCCGGGAAATATCCTTAGACCTTCTTACGGAAGAGCAGAAAATACAGTTTGAAAGAAATCTGGATTATGACTTAATGTTAGCGGACGGAGCCGGAAGGTATCGGATAAATATCGGCTATTTTAACGGCGAAGTAGGCTCTACCATTAGAATTCTTCCCACGAGACCAAGAACTATTGAAGAACTGTTTCTCCCTGACGTTGTCAAAGACCTGGCTCGAAGAACAAAAGGGCTGGTCTTAATAACCGGAAGCACCAGTCAGGGCAAAACCACAACAATGGCATCAATGATAGATGAAATAAACACAACCTGTGAAAAGCATATAGTTACTATTGAGGACCCAATCGAGTACGTGCATACAAATAAAGTTGGGATTGTAAGACAAAGAGAGGTAGGAAGAGATACTCAGACATTTTACAGCGGATTAAGGGCCGCTTTAAGACAGGACCCTGATGTTATTGCCATAGGCGAGATGCGAGACTACGAGACCATTAAGATTGCCTTGGCGGCTGCGGAAACCGGCGTCCTGGTTCTCTCTACTCTGCACGTCATATCAATCGACAAGATTATCGAAAGGCTCTTAAGTTATGCTCCCGCCACCGACGAAGGGCAGCTAAGGTTTCTTTTAGCAGAATCGTTACAGGGTATGATTCACCAGGAATTAATCCCGACAGTAAACAACGAACAAAGGGTGGCCTGCGAAATATTAGTGGTAACTAACGCCGCGAAGAATATTATAAGAAGAAAAGGCGGGTTCTTTCTTAGAACTGTAATTGAAACCGGCAAAAAGCATGGGATGGTTACAATGACTGAATCCATCAACGCCCTTCTTGAGGCTGGTACAATAAGCGAAGGTGTTGCAACAAGCGTCTTATCAAACTACAAGTAGTTTTTCGCCGCTTTATCAATCCACGTTTAGACATACCAAGGGGAGCGCATTGCACGGCCGAGCATACGGCTGGCCGAGGGGTCATTGATAATCTGTTCTCGTTTTGGGTCCCAGTGAATCGCACGGCCTAACATCATTGCGATGTTTCCTAAGTGTGCAACTGTAGCAGACCGGTGACCCACATCGATGGGTGAAATAGTCTGGGCGCGCGTCTTGACGCAATCCAGGAAATCACGACGATGACCCTGACGATGATTGCCTGAGGGCCTGGCTAAGTGTACTTCTTCAGGACCAATTTTTTCTTTGAGTAAACGTTTCGGATTTGCGTCAAGGCTGCTGCGTGTTACATGCACCCAGCCTTTGTCTCCTATGAATCGGACACCCTGAGGATAATGATTATTGCTTCCGACATGCAGTGTTACACCGTTGTCATAAGTGCATTCGAAGTCGTAGTCAACAGCAGTGTTCCATAATCCGTCCTTTGGAAATATGCCTCTGCCGACAACTTTAACCGGTCCGGTTTCATCGCAGCCCATCCCCCAATGTGCGATATCGATGTGGTGCCCTCCCCAGTCAGTAACCTGGCCGCCGGAGTAATCCATTATCCAGCGGAAGTTCCAATGGCAGCGTTTTTCGGTGTACGGGGCCCAGGGGGCAGGGCCAAGCCACATCTCGTAGTCAAAGCCATCCGGAATCGACATAACCGGCTGAGGGTCAATTCGATGTACGGTCGGCTGACCACCGCCCGGATTATACCCTCCGCCGATACCAACTTCGACTCTTTGTAACTTGCCAATTCGTTGATTACGGACCAGCTCGCACGCAAAACGAAAATGCTCCGTTGACCGCTGCCAGCTGCCGGTTTGCCATACACAGTTGTAACGATGCACAGCTTCGACCATAGCCCTGCCTTCCGAGATTGTTAAGGCCAGCGGTTTTTCGCCGTAAATATCCTTGCCGGCGAGGACACCACTAATGGCCGGAACAGAATGCCAATGGTCCGGAACTGATATGCAAAGTGTATCAATTTCGCTGCGGGAAACCATATCCCGAAAGTCGTTGTACCCGGCACAATCCTTGTTACCATACTGCTTATTAATCTCCTGGGCCGCAGCGTTCCGCCGGCTGGCATCGACGTCACAGACGGCAATAATTTGACAATCGTCCTCCTGCAGGAATCCTTTCACGTGACGCATTCCCATACTGCCCAAGCCGATAAGGCCCATTGTTACTCGGTTGCTCGGGGCCGGTCGTCCATCCCTCCCGAGGGCTGAAGAAGGAACAATATACGGTGCCGCAACGGCCAACGCTGTGCTTTTCATAAAAGTACGGCGTGATATTGCCTGACGCATTCGTTTCATTGTTGATTTCCCAACTATTCGGCTGCTGCTCGAGCTTTGAGAAGCATCTTGATCCACACCCCGACGTAGCGGCCGTGGTCATGATATGTCCGCCCACTGACTAAGTTGCCATCCACAACGCAAGGCTCGTTGACAAAAGTGCCTCCACAAACCTCAAGGTCGAATTTACACTTGGGTACAGTGGCCATTCTCCGGCCCTTCACACAACCGGCATAAGCGGGTATCTCCACGCCGTGACAAACACAGGCGATCGGTTTGTTTTGCTCGAAAAAGTGCCGTGTTATACGGACCAGGTCCTCATCATACCGTATATATTCCGGCGCGCGACCTCCGGAGAAAAAAACACCCAGGTACTCTTCCGGGTTCACATCTCGAAAAGCAATGTCCGCTTCAATGGTGTAACCCTCGAACTCACGAGTGACTTTGCCATCCCAGTCCGGTGGAATCTCGTGCAGGACCATATGGTAACGTCGTTTTTCCGGACCGGCCACCACGGGTTCAAAATCATCTTCCTGCAGGCGGTAATACGGATATAGTGTGTCAACTGTCTCGGTCGCATCGCCGACTATAATGAGCACTTTATTCATCCTCTAATTCCTCTCATTGCTTCTCAAAACCTGACCCGGCCCTTAACATCGACTCAGTTGCTTTACTTACCTTCTCTTTTTTTTCTATCCGAATACTAATCTCACAGTAATTCGTTGTCAACAGGAGAAACTAACGGATTCTTTTGGGCAAACAGGAAGCGAAATTCGGTGGCTTCATAGAAACCAGGCTAAAAAATAGCTGAAAGGAAGGCAGAATTTGGGGCTATGAGTGCGAGTGCTAATTAAAAAAAGCCCCTGCAGCCTTTTGGAGGAAAGGGGAGTGTGAAAGCAGGGGCATCGTCCAAATGACAATATAATTATAGACCTTTTTATTGATGAGGTCAAGGGCGTTTTGCAAAAAAGAATACTCCTCAAGACGAGTTCACCGTTTAAATGGCCTGTGATGCGTTTTTAAATTGAAAGATGAGGCGTGGCATGTGAAAAACGCAAAGCTATGCGTATGGTTTATCGCAGCAAATTAGCGTTGCGAACATTTAAAAGAGTCAAAACGGCTTTACAAGCCGCCACCATTTTCTTCCCAGGTCTCTCTCTTAACCACCCAGATGCCGGTTTGGTACGGTCTCTGCTCGGTGTGCTCAGGTATCCATAGTTTGCTCTTATGCCAGCATTCGACATGGCCGTCATAGAAGGCGAGATTGGCAGACTCATTATGGCGATACATGGTGGGTCCGCCACAACCAACGGCTTTGTAGTCATTGACAGTGCCCAGCTGGCCCAATACGTCCCAACCGGCGATGTAATTGGCTCCCCGCCATTTGCTCCACCAGTCGTGCGCTTCGTTGAAGTGTAACTTTTGTGCCGGCTGTTTGACGGTGGACATCTTGTAAGCCAACCTGGTCAGGTCCATGGTGGCAGTCCATGAGGACGAGCCTACCGAGGGATACCAGTCTTCGATATTGAAGCCGTAGCTGACAAGGGTCCCCCGATCGTTGCCACTTTCAATGTCATACGCGTGCAACCAGGCTTTCTGTCTATCACTGGGGCACTTGTATTTCTTGGGGGTTTGAACGGAGGATAGATCCGGTTCGGCTCCCTCGTAGCCAATGTATTTCCGGAAATCGGGATTGCCTGTCCATATAGAAGACGCTGGGTTGCTGGAATCACGGCAAGGCACGCCCCAGTCGTCAAAATTGGTTGCGTACAGCTGGTTTGCCAGGGCTATACTATGGAGGTTGTTGGAGCATACCATCTTGCGTCCCTGGTCCCGGGCCAAGTTCAATGCCGGCATTAGAATAGCCATCAGAACAGCAATGACGGCAATCACAACGAGGAGTTCGATTAGTGTGAATGCTCTTGATTTGCTCATGGCCTTTCTCCTTATATCGTTTATTACTTTATCCTACACTGCGTTGGTATGTAAGTCAAATGGAAAATCTGAGGGACAAGAATATAGCCGCTGTTTTCTGAATGTGCAGATATGAGGAAGCAGGGGGCATTGTCCAAATGACAGCGTTATTATAGACCTTTTTGTTAGCGAGGTCAAGGGCGTTTTGCAATAAAGAATACCCCTCAAGACGAGTTCGCCGTTTAAATGGCTTCTGAGACGATTTAATTTGAATGCTGAGGGGGGCATATAAGGTTCGGCGAGCTGTCTTAGGTAATGAAAAAAGGGCTGCAAGTACGCTAAAAAACCTCAAAGTACCCCACGTTCTGAGCCGATAAAATTGTCAGGGTGCGACATGATAACAGAAAGCATGACCATGAAAGGACTATACGTTAACTCTTTGGCACTTACAACAATTGAGCGGTGGGAAGTTGCCAGGCGTCCGTTTAACACTTCCTCCGCAGCCCAGGCGTCGTTAACAGTATTCGTGGTGGTTGTTCTAATCATATCGGTCATTCTTCTGTTCCGGGCAAGCGCCAGTTTCAGACATATTGCCAAATTAACAGTCACCAACGAAAAGCTGCGGCAATTGGAAGTAGGAGGATTAGTCAGTGAGAAATAGAGTTTTGTTCGTGTGTGTGTTGGTCTCTTGGCTTTGCGGAGTAGGTTGCCAGGGACCTTCAAAGAAGCCGGTCGTGGCGAGCGAGCCTGTGGAGGTCCCGCCCAGCCGGATTTTTACGTTGTTTTGGCAACAGTTGGTTTCGCTGGACTGGCACAGTTCAAACCGCACCGGTGCTCGCGTGGTGGACAAAAAGGTTTTTGCATTTAGTCCGGCCGTTGAGTTCGACATTTATTTTCCAAGCAATAGTCCCGGCAGTCAGTCGCTGGACTTCCTCTCCAGCGGCGAAGGAGGAAGTGGCACCTTAGTAGGAACTGATATACGCGGTTATAAGGCATTTGCCCTGAAGTTTACTCTGGTTTCCATCAACAGACAAAGCGAGCCGGAGTTGAAGCAAAAACTCGTCGCCGGTGCGCTGATCGGTCCAGCCAGCAAACACCAGCTCCGTACCTATGAGCCGGTTACGCTGGGCCTGGCAGCGTCAGAAAAGACGGTGATTGCGAAAACACCGGTGTCGACGGATAAGATCTATCAAATCGGTTTTCATCTCCATATGCTGAACCCGCAGGACTGGGACCAGTCGGGGAGTATGGTAAGACTTCGGATAGAACCAGTCGTAGAACCAGTCGTAGAACCAGTCGTAGAACCAGTCGTAGAACCAGTCGTAGAACCAGTCGTAGAACCAGTCGTAGAACCAGTCGTAGAACCAGTCGTAGAACCAGTCGTAGAACCAGTCGTAGAACCAGTCGTAGAATCAGTCGTAGAACCAGTCGTAGAACCAGTTGAAGAACCAGTCGTAGAACCAGTTGAAGAACCAGTCGAAGATGGCGAAGTGGACAGTGTCCCGGCAACGGTATCCATTAAAGACGCTCCGAATCTCCTCCCCGTGGCAGAACCTAATTCGGTGACTACAACGGAGGATACGCCAGTGGAGATTAGCTTGATAGGCAGTGATCCGGATTCAGACCCGTTAACCTATAGTATGGTAACGGATCCATCCCACGGGAGCCTGATTGGGACAGAGCCAAACCTGATTTATACGCCAAACTCAAATTTCTACGGGTCGGACAGCTTTACCTTCAAGGTCAACGACGGCACAGCGGACAGTGCACTTGCAACCGTGTCAATCATGGTGTTCCCAATCAACGATCCGCCAATGGCCAATGGTGACACTGCAGAGACCCGGGAGGACACGCCGATAGTAACGATTGATGTACTGGCGAACGACACTGACATAGACTATGACTCGCTTAAAATAATCAGGGTTACTCAGGGCAAGAACGGCTCGGTCACCATCAATTCCGATAGCACGCTGAGTTATAGCCCCCACGAGAACTTCTACGGCAGCGATGCCTTCACCTACACTATTAGCGACGACAAAGGTCTGACTGATACTGCCAAGGTGAATGTTACGGTCAAAATGGTCAATGATGCTCCGGTAATCACTTCCTCACCTGTAACCACAGCTACAGTCGGTGCATTATATACGTATGATGTTAACGCCGCAGACCCGGACCTCGGAGATAAGCTAACTTACTCCTTAACCATCAAACCCACAGGTATGACCATAGATGCAGCTACTGGGTTGATACAATGGAAACCAACCGAAGTAGGGGATAATAAGGTGGTAGTTAAAGTCACCGATAGCAATAGCACCCCAGCCTTGGATACCCAATCATTTACCATTACGGTAAATCCGCCTCCGCCCAAAATAGCAAAATTGACCGTGCTGGATGGCTACAATCAAAGAAACAGAAAAACATTATCAGCAGACGGCAAAACCAACCTTGTCCAATCCAGTGACAACAACCGGGGGCAAATCGACCCCGGTTTATACACATCCTATGATTTTTCAGATGTAACTATCCCGGCGGATGCTGTAATAAAATATGTCGTTGTTCGTCTCGAGCACTTCGAGGAAGAAGGATTTGCCCGGGGAAAATTAGTATGGTCTGTAGGCACAGGCTGGCTGGCTAAGCCGGAGGTTTGGGCTTCAATAAATGCTCCGGTGCATGAAGGTCAATCCAATGAGGCTGTTGACTCATGGGACGTTACGAGCGTCGTCGACACTCGCGAAAAGATAAATTCTTTTCAGTTACAAGTTAAGAATAATGACAGCGTCGCAAAAAGAAAAACATTGATAGATTATATATATGTGCTAATTGAGTGGGACTAACTGCTCAACATCTTGTTGCTTCTCAGTGTAAGAATGTCACACTTCTCACCATCGCCGCACCCAAGCCCCCGCTTGTGGCTGGCAGGGGCAAGCTGAGGGTCGTTCTGTGAAATTCTATTGCCTTAAATAAGTAATGAAAAAAGGCTGCAAGTGGATGCTCACAGCCCTATTGAATTTTGTTTTACATTTACGTTTATAGTCTTCTGCTTCCTTCTCAACTACCAAGGGCCGCAATGATCGCGTTGGCGCGATCGATGATCTCTTTCGCTACATCAGGCGTGATCTTCTTGTCCGTCTGGGCCTCTACCTGGTTGACCAGGGCCTTCAGGTCGTTCATGGCCACCTTGGCATCGTTGGCGTTGCCCCTGGCCAGCGCCGCGATAGCCGCATCCACCTTGGCCAGCAGGCTCACCTCCATCTCCGCATCGATACCCAAGGCCACTTGCTGCTGAATGTAAGCCCTCAGTTTGGCGAGCATCGTCTCCGGGTCCGTCAGCGCCTCAAACGCACCCATATCAACGCATGCACCCTGTATTCGCGGGTCGCCGTCAAGATCGGTTGTAACCTCCACTACCGAATTGTTACCGGCGTCGATACAGGGCGAGCCGGCCAAAAGCCGATAGTCACCATTCAGAGCGTCCGCAAACATCGGATCGGCGTCGATATTGCCCGTACCGGCCCAGCCGCCTTCAACGTCGCTGTATGTGACTGTGATATTAGGATAGCCTATCTCATACGGCGTATCGCCCCACAAGATGCAGTTGGTCACCGTGGGATTGCTTTCCTGGTTGCTCATCCCGCCGCCGCCTCCTGCCGAGTTTCCGCTGAACGTGCAGTTGGTCACCGTGGGATTGCTGTTGACTTCGTTGTACATCCCGCTGCCGCGGTTGGTGGACATATTACTGCTGAAGGTGCAGTTGGTCACCGTAGGGCTGGCAGTGTAGTTCCACATCCCGCCGCCAGTTTTACCGTAAGCGTCCGACGAACTACACCTGCGACGCCAAAAAAGCGGTACAAATCATTTCTCGGGTATCAGTTCCCACCACAGTCGGGGATAATCCCGGCCTTCGAGAATCCACCAGATATCTTCTGTGCCGTTGGCTGTCTCGCCCACAAAGTCCCAACCCACGTCGAGGAACGTGCTTGCCGTCTGCATCTCGGCTGTCGTTTTGCCTGTGCCGCCGCTGCTGTAAAGCCGGATGGCCTTGTTTTTGAAGTCGATGGCCTCGTAGTAGATCCCGGGGGCGACCTTGATTTCGTCACCGTCATTGGCGTCGTTGATGGCCTTCTAAATAAATCCGTACCGCTTATCTTGAGTCAGATTGTGTACCGCTATTGTCCGTCACTGAGCCTCTAAGCGGAACTTTACAACGAGGGGGTAGTGGTCCGACAGGTCCATATTGTCATCGCCATACTTCCAGTTGCGGATCACATGCGCCTCCGTTGGGATGAGCTTGAGACCGGCGCCTGTCTGCTTGACATAGACGTAGTCGATACGACTTGGGGGCTGTTCAGGATGAAAATGTGCCAGCAGCTTGTTGTTGTACCAGTCAATAGTCTCTCCGCCCTCGCCCGTGCCATGGACTTCTATGTATGCGTCCACTGCGCCTGCCTTGCGAAATAACTGGTCCATGATCCCGTATTTGCTGGCGTGGACATTGAAGTCGCCCATCATGATTGCAGGCGGGCCGTCCTTGTCCACCATCGTCTCATCTCTGATAATCTTCATGTCTTCCAACTGGTAGAGATTCTCCCATCCCTTGCCGTCATCGTTGATCCGCTTGAGATAGGCCTCACCAGGGAACCCTCTCAGACATGGCTCGCAACGCGATGGATACGAAGCGAATGGGGGGACAAGAAGTAGGCATGAATTGCAGATATGCAAGAGGCCACAAATACAACAAGTTATCTGGTCACAGCAGTTTTTCAGGGCAAACAGGTAAGGATGACTGTTCATCTCGAAGGACTTGACCGCAACGTAGTCCCGCCCCCCGTGAGGCCATGCTACCGAATCCCATGTGTTCCAGGGGGACACGAATGACCATCCCGTAGAAGGATCATCGTTTATACGCGTGATGTGCCCTTGATTGAATTCGGTGAGTCCAAAGATATAAGGGTGGCCGTCCAGTTCAAAAGGTGTTAGGGCCTCATATTCGTGGCCCCAGGCGCCATACTTGATAGTAGTCCAACCCTTACCGTCATCATTTATGCGTTCGATATGCCCTTCGTTCTTAGTGTTGACGCCAAATAGATAGGGGTGACCGTTCAACTGAAAGGATATGACGGCAATATGATCGGAGCCCCAGGCGCCATACTTCATAGTAGTCCAACCCTTGCCGTCATCATTTATGCGTTCGATATGCCCTTCATTTCTACCGTTTACGCCGAACAGATAGGGGTGCCCATTCAACTGAAACGACGTTACGGCAATATGGTCGGATCCCCAGGCGCCATACTTCATATTGGTCCAACCTTTACCGTCATCGTTTATTCGTTCGATATGCCCTTCATTCCTACCGTTTACGCCGAACAGATAGGGGTGTCCGTTCAACTCGAAGGATGTGACGGCAATATGATCGGAGCCCCAGGGGCCCGTATAGAGGTGCTTCCATCCTGCCCCGTGTTTCTGTGTTTGCGATGCTTCATCGAAATAGCTGTAGTCCTCGAAGCGGCGGATATGGGCTTGATTGTTTTTGTCGAGGGCAAAGATGTAGGGCCGGCCGTTGAGTTGAAACGTCGTTATCGCGTTGCCGATGTAGTCGGTATCCCACTTGCTTTTTTCGTCGCTCGGCCCAAGAAGGGCATGGCTGATGCCTATTCGGATCGGAGCCCCGCCTACATCCACTGTGGCCGTCAAGACGCCCTTGTTGGCCCAATTCTCACATTCGGGTTTGCCGGCGTCGAATATCGCGCAGGAGGGGAAGAAGGTCGGGAATCTCTCGAACTTCACATCACTTAACGGCCGCTTACTGAGCAGGAGTACGCCGTTACTCAGAGAGTCAAGGCCGGTTGGCACATAGGTGTCACATCCGCTGTACACATAGGCGGCATGTGGATAAACGGGCTTGAGTGTTTGGGCGAACCAAGTCTGCCAGTCATATCCCCAGACCTCCTCGAGCGCGACGATGTCTGCCCCCAATGCTCCGACCTCACCGGCAATATATTCACGGCGCATCTCATCTTCGTATTGAGGCATCCTATCACCGATCACTGGATTCACCCCTCTAAACAGATGCGTGTTGTATGTCAGGACGGTGAGCTCTGTAGGCTCAGGCGACAGCCTGCATGAGGTGGCGAGGGTGATTGCCGCGATTGTGATGATTGTGATAGCGTATCTGGCCATGGTTACTGCTCCTTTAAAGAAATAATAGAATGATATTGTTTCGCCGCGAACGGCCATTTATTGACGAACGATGCCCACCGGAAAATGTGGTGTGTATGGCGGGATTCTCATAAGATTTGACAAGGTAACACCCTAAAAATGATTCGGGACTCCCTGCCCCCCCATGGATACATCTATATTCACTGGCGTCGATGGTGGTAACGGTCGGCCCGCCACTGCTATACAGGCGGATGGCCTTGCCGCTGAAATCAATCGCTTCAGTGTAGGTTCCTGCTGCGACCTCGATCTCGTCGCCGGTAACGGCTGCGGCGATTGCGGCCTGTATAGTGGGGCAATCTTCACTCGGAACGTAGAGCGTCGTTCCCGCGGCGGTGCTCACCAGTGCCAGTAAAAGCACACAGAGACTAAGGTTCTTAACATTTCTCATTTTTCTGACCTCCAAAAAAGTCGTTGTATTTTGTTACGGTTCCGACACAGCGTCAGAACCAGCTATAGCTTTCGCGTACTCAAAGATTGCCCGAAAGCGTCTGAGAAGTTGTTTGTCGTTCATTTTGTCCTCCTTCAAAAATTGTTTTTTTCTCAACCTCAATTCCACAATACTCAAAAAAAGAACATCTTGTCTCATAAACGTCTCCTCTCTTTGCAAATGCGGCGCGATAAAAAGGCGCCACTACATCGTGCTTATCTCAGGTTTGCCAGTTTCGAGTGTGATGCTAATCGATCAGGATGTTTATTCTATTCTCTCGCCAAATTTAATATACCAGTCGTGATTATATACACCGAGAGTCCATGAAATCAACAGAAAATTCCCTTAAATGAGAATTTTTTTCAGGAACAAGGAATAAGTCCTTAATCCTAAACGGGGCCGTCTAATGGACAATTTCTTTGATTTCATTTGATTTTTAATGATAAATGTGGTATAATACGCAGTTAACGAAGATGAATGGTCGTTAGTGAATAGTCAATATCAAGGAACCAGCCTTCCTTGGACGGAGCAAATCAGAAAGGGGGATTACCAATGTCGAAGCCCCGGCCTTCATTGGACGGAGCCAATAGTCAATTACCAATTAACTATATTATCCAAATTAACCAAATTAACGAATGAACCATCACAACCATCGAGAATCCAGAATCGAGAATCCTGTATCGAGCATCGAGAATCTAACTTTAGCTCACTTTAGGCACTTTAGCTCACTCTTCACTAACTTACCTGCCTGTAAGGCAGCAGATATTTACGTGCCTATAAGGCACTACATCTGTCGAGAATCCTCTACAAATCAGCCCTTTTTATGCAAAACAAACCCAATCTTGTCCGCCGTAGGCGGATTACAAATTAACTTAAATCCATATATTACAAAGGATTATGAAAATAAATGCAATTGGACACTTGGTCAAAACAAACCCAATTCAAACCCAAACAAACCCAATTTCAAAAAAGCCAAAATGAATGTAAACTCATTTATAACAAAGGATTATAGAAAAAACGATGATATCGTAGTCCGAATAAACAAACCCAATTTCTTCAAAGGCCCAAAATGAACGCAACTATCTTTTCAACAAAGGATTATGAGAATATAAGCGATTGGACACTTGGTGAAAACAAACCCAATTCAAACCCAATCAAACCCTGTCCTGAGCGCATTGAGTTTACCCTGAGTGTAATCGAAGGGAATGGGCCAATCTTGAGTCCACTCTAAAAAGGTAATGCTATACTCGATGATACTAACTATGGTAGATTAGGCAGATGTTGCAAAAGACTAACTTGTAAAACTATATTATTTCGTGCCGGCCAATATGGAAAAACAAAAAAGTGCCTATCTTTATGCAGCAGCAGCAGTTTTGTTTTGGTCCACAATTGCTTCCGCTTTCAAAATTTCTCTGCCTTATTATAAAGATATTTTAAATTTACATATTTTGCATCTTCTGTTTTATGCCTCGCTCATATCGACTATTGCCCTTTTTCTTCACTTATTATTTTCGAAGAAGCTAAATTTACTCAAAGCTTTCTCTAAAACCGATTATCTGCGTTCCGCCGCGATGGGTTTTCTCAGTCCGTTTCTCTACTACCTTGTCTTACTTAACGCATACTCAATACTTACCGCCCAGGAAGCTATGACAATAAATTGGCTCTGGCCGATGACACTTGTTTTGCTGTCAATACCTTTGCTCAGACAAAAAATCAAACCGAAGAGCATTCTTGCGATAACTATCAGCTTTTTGGGTGTTTTTATCATTGCAACTCATGGAAATATTTTAGGCTTTAAGTTTACCAATCCTGCCGGAGTTTTACTGGCACTGAGCAGCACAATAATCTGGTCGCTATTCTGGATTTATAACGTAAGGGACAAACATGATGAGGCGGTCAGATTGTTCCTCAATTTTATGTTTGGCTCCATCTTCATATTTGTGTCGATTTTACTTTTTGCAAAAATGGACATTCCAGACCTTAAAGGTATTCTCGGAGCAGTCTATATTGGACTGTTCGAAATGGGGATTACTTTTTTACTCTGGCTAAAGGCATTAAAATTATCCAAAACAACTGCGAATGTAGCGAACTTAGTTTACTTAGCTCCATTTTTTTCTCTTGTGTTGATTTCTTTTGTAGTCGGCGAAAAGATTCTTTTATCAACAATAATAGGTCTAATCTTCATTGTAGGTGGCATAATATTACAGAAATTTTCAGACCGTCGTTCATCTTAATCTACCACCGATTCTGAGTTGCATACTCACAAAACTTCTCTGGCGTTGAGCGACTTATGACGGTATTATAACGGATAGATAAAAGGTTAAAAAATGGAAACGGAGGCAAACACAATGACAACAAATAAAAAATGTATATTAGTGGCAGCCTGTGTGGCGGCAGCATCGATAGTGGCGGCTGTGAGTTGGGCAGGCGCGGACAAAGTAGCCGGGGCCAACTCAGCCGACAATATAAATGAAGAGGCAAAAATCCTCAGTGCTCTTGAGGATATGTCCAATGATAAAAACTATGCAATGTGGAACATCACACCTGAAGAAGGCAGGCTGCTGAGGATCCTTACGGAGGCAACCGGCGCCAAACACGTTGTTGAAATCGGCACATCAATCGGCTATACAGCAATCTGGTTTTGCCTTGCTCTGCGAACCACCGGCGGCAAGCTGACCACTCATGAAATCGATCCTTACCGTATTTCGCTTGCCCGCGAAAACTTCAAAAACGCCGGTGTTAGTCATCTTATTACCATCGTCGAGGGCGACGCCCACAAGACAGTTACCCGGCTAAAAGAACCTATCGATATCCTTTTCATTGATGCGGACAAGGCCGGCTACTTCGACTACCTCAACAAGCTCCTGCCCTTAGTGCGTCCGGGCGGACTGATTCTGGCACACAACACTGTCGACCTGGCATCTGAAATGCAGGATTACATAAAGGCCATCACCACAAATCCTACTCTGGAAACCATCTTCCTGCATAAAGAAACCGGCGGTATCAGCGTAACACTAAAGAAACGTAGATAAACATAGAAAAGCAGCGAGGAAAGCAGTTCGTATAAGAATTTCTTCTCAGGAATACACCTGTAATGAGTTTTATTATAAAACCGGCGCAGAAAAACCTCCGCTTCCTAAAACCTATTGCGTTTTAGAAATCCCAACATGTCCCAATATGAGGTACTTATAGCCGGCTTATACTTGCTTCGGCACAACGAACGGCTTGCGATAAGGACGCATCAACAGCTCGTTGGCTGCTTGGTTATCCACGAACTTCTCAGTTTCGGCGTCGAACAATAGTTTGGGGCCGAGCCGATACGTGCTTCTTGCAGGGTCAACACCGATGGCCTTGGTATTAGCCAGAACTGTCTTGACACTGTCACGGACGATCTCATCATCGCCAAGGGCTTGGGAATCTTTACCGAAGGCCACTTCATTACCCACCCGATAAGATATATTACCCAGATGGCAGAGAGCACTGGAGAGATGCGCTTCGAGGATGTCGGCATTGAGGTCCTTACGTTTTCGGCTGCGAACGCAACTAATAAAGTTCTCGAAGTTACCTTCAGACCGCCTTGGATATTCCACATCTACGAGCGGTTCGCCCTTGTCGCTGCCACGAGGATAGAACTTGCCTTCGATGATTGCGCCTTCCTCAAGGTAAAATTCGTTGGCAACCTTGTTTGGGAAGTCGTCATATTTGCCAACCAGACCGCGAGTTTCAAAGACCAGAAGCGTCTGGCCATAGTCGAATATTGATAACTCCTGGTTGGGTGTCTGGGCCTGGTCCTTGAAATAGTTGGGTCCCTCAACCCATCGTCCGCCCATGCTTATCACGCTCTTAGGCAGGGTAGCATCTTTGATGGCCCAGCGGGCGATGTCTATCTGGTGCACGCCCTGGTTGCCCATATCACCGCTGCCAAAATCCCAGAACCAGTGCCAGTTGTAGTGGACGAGATTCTCGTGGTAGGGTTGAAGTGGAGCCGGACCAAGCCAGATATTGAAATCCAGCTCCTTCGGAGGAGTCTTTATCGGTTTGAAGCCGATGCTCCATCGTGGCTTACAACAGTAGCCCTTGGAGACAAGCAGCTTGCCGTATTTGCCGCTCTGGACGGCGGCAATCTGGTGCGCCCAGCCATTGCTGGAACGGCTCTGCGTGCCGTGCTGAACAATTCTCTTGTACTTGCGAGCGGCATCGACGCATTTGCGTCCCTCGAAAACATTATGGCTGCATGGCTTCTCGACATAGACGTCCTTGCCCGCCTGGCAGGCCCAAACAGTAATAAGTGAGTGCGTATGATTGGTCGTAGCGATGCCAATAGCATCAATGTTCTTGTCGTCCAGCAAATCGCGAACATCGACATAGGTATCGACCTTTTCATTGCGGTCCGTAAATGCCTTGGCACGGCGGTCGAGAACCTTTCTATCCACATCACAAAGCGCAGCCACACGCACCCCGGGTATCTTACCGAACTCATTAATGTGTGAGCCACCTCGACCATTGATACCGACTACAGCCACGCGAATATCGTTGTTCGCCCCTCGTACGCGGGAAAAAGGACTGGCCATCGTCAGACTAATACCAGCGGCCATCGAATGTTTCATAAAATTTCGGCGTGTGATAGGTTTCATTGTCAGCCTCCTGTTTGAACTTGTGTTAAATTGAACGGTTTCGACCTTACTACAAGCCAAAACGCTATTATCAATTGAAATTTCGGCTGCTTCTTTGGCGTTATATTACGAGAATAATGCCGTAAGAAGTCGTATAATAGGATAATCGAAAATAAAAGCAATAGCAAGAATCAAATTGAAAATATAGAAAATTTAGATTCCTGTTCACATAACGATTTCTTCTATCGTTCGTGCAACCACGTAATCCGGCAGCTTTCTCAGGCCTGGTTCGGCCTCATAAGAAGATATAATACTCTTGTCCGGAAATGCTCCGAGCTCCCTGATAAGCTCATCGGCCAGCGGTCGCAATCTTTCCTGCGTCACACCCGTTTTTGCCTTGTCACGTGCGGCTTCTACCAAAGCTTCAAATTCGGCCCGGCTGTCGTACCAGTCAAGCTGGAGCTCCAGCTCAAATGCCTCCTTTGCTCGTGTGCGGTCAAAGGTATATTGAATCCCAAATGGGTCGTATAACTCTATTCGTTCATCCACAAAAGCCAGGCACGCATCCCTGTATGCGGCGTATTTGTCCTCGTCAAAGTCCTCAAACCCGCGTTCTGCAACCTCCTCGGCCAACAGTTCATCTATCCTTTTTGCCAAAAGCTCCTTGTTTGCTTGGAGCCGTTCATGAAGAGCTTCATAATACGCCTTCAAAAGTAAGCTCGCTCCGCTCATCTGTTTTCGTTATCTCCATCTCCGGCACTGGTGAATCACTTGTTATCGATATGTTTCAATAGCCAATTATACCATGCAAAACCGTCTAATACCATCACCAAGCCCAAAATCAATATTTCAACGTTCCTCTGTTTTTGACGAAGACGTTCTATTGAAGAAGCCAAAAACTTGTTCTAAATTTAATTACCTAAAGTATTGACAAAAACTTTGGAAGTGGCCAAACTTAACTAATAATTTCAAAAATATTTTGGAGATTTTACTAATGTTTTTTTGGGAGAGCGATTATGAGAGTTGATGTTAGTCATGTTGATGTGTGGGCTGCGAGTATTAAGGACCGACCCGGTGCGTTAGCTGAGAAACTTGATGCTCTTGCCCGGGCGGACGTTGACCTTGAATTTGCCATTGCCCGCCGTGTACACGAAAAGCCCGGAAAAGGTGTGGTGTTCGTTACACCTATTAAGGGCCCCAGGCAAATAAGGACTGCAAGAAAGGCCGGTTTCGAGAAAACCAAGTCGCTGCACGGAGTCCGGGTGGCTACGGGCAACAAACCGGGCTTTGGCGCTGAACTGACGATGCGATTAGCCGATGCCGGTATCAACCTTCGAGGTCTTTCCGGTGCCGCCATCGGCAACCGCGCTATCTTTCACCTGGCCTTTGACTCCAGCGATGATGCAAATAAAGCCGTACGATTGCTCAAATAAATTTGCAGGTACAATACCGCTTCCTTACGGTTGCGGCTCTGTCTTTGGCACATTTATTTTTTAGTATTGTTTGATCTATTGTTTGGGCGGGAAAATCTCCGTAAGGGTGCGGCACAACTGTTGGATTGCCTGGCTTACCTGAGGAGATATAGATTGGCCAAGCTGTATTTGGGCAGGTTGAATCCCGACAAAACAGACATCAAGCTTAATATTTTGACAGACCATATCGACAAATAAGCGGGGCGAGAGCGTATGTGTTGAGATGGTATGTGAGTTTAGCTGCTCAGGTTCGAATATTCTTATTGTTCCAGGCGAAGCTCCAAAATCAATAGCATCGACGACAAGCAAATTCTGTGGAGCTTTTTTTATAATCGGCTGAATATAATTCTCCGGTACAGTGCCGGCATCTATCAGCTCGGCACAAACTTTTGCACGTCCGAGCTGCTCGCAAACAAGCGGCCCGGCCCCATCGTCACCTTTTAATATATTTCCGATTCCGACAATGAGCGTTCTGGAACCACGAAATTTCCTTAGCTGTTCAAAAAGCTGCTTGTCCATAGCAAGGACGTTACATCTCTATGCCTGATAGTGTTGGCAATATCACATCTATTACATTATGAGGCTTTATTTAATTTTTTGGAGTTGTCGAAAGAAAAAATTATTTTGTCAAACTTCTTGATGTGGTCATCTTGACCCCTAAGTGTTTAGAATTTTATTTCAAAGGCTCAATCTTTCCGAGGGGTTTGTGCTGTTTGGCGTTTTGCCATAGTAAGATAAGTTCCTTCTGATGTAGTGCCGACCATTCCATGACAAGTCCGAATGCCCTTGGTGGTAATTTACCACCTATTACTGCAAGAGTGTCTATTTCAATTAGTGCCTCAAAGCTACCATATTCCGCATGAAAATGCGGGGGATTATGATCCTCGAAGAACATTTTAATGATAATACCATAGAATCTGCATATCTCAGGCACGAATGGACTCCCGTTTAATATCAGGAAATAATTCTTCGGGCTTTTTTCCGGTGATTTGCATATATAGGGAATCGGGACATAAATCAACTTCCGTTCCCCATACCAATTCACCCGACGAACCTATGGATACTTTTCTGAATTCTTTATAATTGTTCCAAAGTGAAAACACCCCTTTGCCAACAAGATGAGACAAATTCACTGTTCCTTCTGTACCGTCAGAATATTTTAGCCAGATACTATAATTTGACAAAACCTTAATTTCTGTGATTTTATACATTTTACATTATACCTCCTTTGCAAATTATAGCATATCTACCACAATTGAGCAACCCATTGTTACGGATAGGCGCTCAGTGGAGCCGTTTCGATGGCTTTACGCGAATTGTTTACAGCCCAAGTATATTTGCTTTTCAGCATTCTATGGACACCTTATCGTGCAGGCTGAATATTATTTCCTTAATCATTTATATAATTACCACGGATTTCACATAAGCTGCATTTTTTAGAGCCGAATGTTCAGCTCGCATTTGCACTTGGGGCATAGAATCTGCATAAAATCGCTTGTTTGGACGTCTTTGCCGGATTGCTGCTGCTCAATCTCCTGCGTTTCTTTGAGCAGCTCGCCGCTTTTGGCAATCAATAAGGAAGGATTGGTATAGGCCAATGGGCCGAGTTTTTCATAAAGCCAGACCAGATGCTTTTTAGTGCCTATCAATGCACCACATTTTTCGCATAGTTGAAGCTCGAATTCATGGGTCTCGATGGTATCTTCTCTGTTTAGGGTGGCCAAATCCCATTCATTTGAGAGTGCTATGCCTGTTTTCGTGGTGCAGTTAGCTTCACAATTCCCACAAAAAATACAGGTGTCGTATCGGTGTGAGATTCTCCTTACCGGCGGGTCGGCTTCAAGGTCATCTACCTGGCTCAAGCATCCGGGAGTGGGACAAACATTTACACATGCCCCGCAACCGATACACGTATCAAGGTCGAATTCCGGCTTACCTCTGTACTTCTCCGGAACTACACAGGGCTCGGTAGGAAACCGAGTTGTAAAACGCGGTGAAAAAACCGCTATAACAGCTTCTTTCAATTCTCTTAATTTTGGCAAACGCAATTTTAAAACTCCCGTTGTTTATTGGTAATTGGTTATTAGTATAGCACTTAGTTTTCTTCTATTGCTGGTCAATTTCTTCTGCATATTTGTCAACGACACTGTTTTCCCACAACTCCACGCCGGAAGCATACGCACCTTTGGCGATTGCATGTGCGGCGGTAGGCGAAGTTATCAATATAAAAACAGCGCAGATTATTGCTTTGGTGCTTGTGGCTGGCACACCGCTCATTAAGGCGACACCAACTAAAAGCAAAATAGTGCCGAGGGTTACGCATTTTGTCGAGGCCTGAAGGCGGTTGTAAACATCGGGAAAGCGAACCAGCCCTATACAGCCGAATATGTCAAACAAAATTCCAATTATTATCAGTATGTATCCAATGATATTAGTCATCGAAACTTCTGCCCTCCAAAAACTTTGCCAATGCTATGGTCCCAATAAAGCTCAGCAGTGCCCAGGCGATAGCGACATTGAGATAAAAATCTCTTCCGGTAACCAGCCCAAGAATTGCACAAAAACCCACTATGACGATACCCAAAATATCAATAGCCACGGTCCTGTCCGGGGCGCTGGGGCCACGACCTATTCGGTACAGGCACAAAAAGCAACATGTACATAAGCCAATGTAAAATATCGTTATCATAGCTACCTCTTTCTATTCGAAAATCTTTTTCAAAAACCACTCAAACCTTTCAGCAATGTGCTTGGTTGCCTGCTCGATGTCGTCTGTTTTAACGTTAATCCAGTGGACGTACAAAAAACCATCATCTGTCAAATCCACCGTCAAAGTTCCCGGCGTCAGAGTAATGGAATTAGCTAATGCAGTAATTCCGGATTCTGTTTTTAGAGTTGTTTTTATTTTTACTATTCCGGGTTTTATCGGCATCTTAGGATGCAGGGCGCGATAGACAACATCCAGATTAGCCTTGAATACATAATAGAAGAAAACCGGCACATAAACGAGGAACCAGAATATCCGCATCGGCGAAATAAATACGTGATGTTCTTTGGGCAGTATTTCGTGGAACATAACCGCAACTATCACGGAAGCTATCAAGCCCGCGACTACAACCTGACCGTCGATTTTGCCGTCAACAAAAGGCCAGGTCAACAATATCCAAATAATAAAAGCCAGAACAAAATAAATTACTCGTCTCATACTATTATACCCTTAGTATCACATTCCCATTACATTAGCAGAGTACTTAAGCCCGTCAGTCAATACCCGAACAGCAGGGTCAAGAATGCTCTGCTTTAATCCTGGCACCAGCACGAGCAATCCCATAAGCACGCACAAGCAGGCCAAAAATACCATAGCAACGAGCATAGTGCCTTTATTTTCTTTTGTCTGCTGCAGATTTTCCGGCAGCTCACCAAGAAATACATATCGCTGGATTTTAAGAAAAGAGATGAGCGTAACAAGGCTCACAATAACCGTAACCACAGCCAAATACAGAAATCCTGCCTGAATCGCGGCAACAACAAGTATCAGTTTGCTCCAGAATCCGTTAAATGGAGGTATACCGGCAATGGACGCCGATGCCACCGTACATGTCGTTCGCGTAAAAGGCAGTCTCTCAACAAGTCCTCCCAACTCCTTTAGCTGTCTTGTACCGGTTGACATCTCCACCGAACCGCTTGTCAAGAACAATAGCGATTTAAAGACAGCATGGTTGACAAGGTGAAACAAGCCCCCAAGGATAGCCAACGCCGCCCACTCAACTTTTCCATTACGGGCAAGTATTAGTGCTCCGATACCTATCCCAAGGATCACATAACCCATTTGGGATATGCTGTGATATGCGAGAAGACGTTTAAAATCCCATTGCCCCACAGCCAAGAATACACCAATTACCATACTCAAAACACCCAATGCAACCAATATCCAGCTAACTGAAACGGACACACCAAAAACGTTAAAGACAATTCGCACGAGCGAGTAAACGCCAAGCGACTTAATCAGAACACCGGAGAGCATTGCAGAAATCGGGGCAGGAGCCGATGGGTGTGCATCAGGCAGCCAGGCGTGGAACGGCACGAGGGCGGCTTTTAATCCGAAGCCGACAATAAACAAAGCTAAGGCAAATTTTAGACCTGCATTTAATCCGGAGTTCTGGATTGTCTTTGAAATGTAGGCCATGTTAAGCGTGCCGGTATTACCATAAACAAGGGCAACCGCAAAAAGAATGAATATAGAAGCGATAGTGCCCAAGACCATATATTTAAAGGATGCCTCAAGCTCTTCGTGGTCACAGCCGAAACCGACAAGTGCGTAAGAGGCCAGTGAAGCAATTTCCAGAAATACAAACAGATTGAAAATGTCTCCGGAGAGTACAACACCGTTCATACCAGCAACCATAAGCAGAAACAGGCTCAGGTATTTTGTCTTGGCGGTGTACCGCTCCATATACCTGGCGCTAAAGAGCATCGCAGCGGCACTGACAACACTAATAGCCAAAAGAAGAAGTGAGCTCAATCCATCAAGGACAAGATTAATCCCGAGCGGGATAGACCATTTGCCTATTTCATAAACCTCTGTCTTACCTATAGAAGCAACCGCGAATACGAGCAGCGAAACGGTTACAAGATTGGCCAAGACTGTTGCAGCAGCTTTGCCTTTTTTTCCGAAAGCAGGAAGCAAAAACGCCACTACTAAGGGGACAGCAATAAAAAGAGGCAGCGGTATGCTCATCCTTTTAGTCTCCTTATTTGAGTGATGTCAAAGGTGCCGTATTTTTCGTAAACTCTGATGCATATCGAAATCATAAGAGCCAAAGAACCCAGGCTAATAACGATTGCCGTAAGCACAAGGGCCTGAGGCAGGGGGTCAACAGAGCTGCTAATAAATTGCCCCATTCCTGCTTCGAGCTGGCCCTTGTCGATTATGGGGGCTGTACCGCCGGAACGATAGCCGAGCATAACCAGGAAAAGATTGACGGCATATTCCATAACCATAATGCCTATGACAATCTTGACCATATTCTTTTTTACGACTGCACAATACAGACCGAGCATAAACAATAAAAAGCATAGTGCATAAGGCATTAGTTTTACCCCGTTAGAAACTTTCCATTTTCAAATTATATTCTTTGAATATCATCATATTATTACCCCGTCATAGAATTTCTAACGGGGTGAACTTCTTATTTGTTAGTCGACGTATCACGTCTGAACGTCGAAAGCATAAAAATTACCAGAAATAAAGAAGCACCTACCTTCAGGCAGATGGCGATATTCGATAAAGGTATTGTCCCTGCACTTATGAGATGAAAAGACTCGCCTATCCGGTACTTTTGATGCAGAAAATTAAAGAAGAAAGTCCCACCAAAAACAAAACCCAAAATAGCTATCAGAGCAAAGAGCAACGCACCGAGACAATCAAGCTTTGAGTCAATCGCCAAAGGCAGGTCCTTTTCCACAAATTCCCTGCCAAATGCCAACATAAGCAGCACGTAGGAAGAAGCTAAAATCACACCGCCGGCAAAGCCGCCGCCGGGGGTAAGGTGCCCGAAAAGAACAATGTAAATGCCAAAGAGGACAATCAGTATCTTAACCCAACTGCTGATAGTTTTTACAATTATTGTCATTCCTTTGGCCCCGTGAGAAATTTCCTCTTTCTGCACAACACTGGAATTTTGCTGTTCTTGTTCCATATTATTACCTCTTATTAATGCGCCATTACTTCGCCACAACATTTCCAACGGGGTTCATTAGTCCAGTTCCACCAACAGTTTCTTGGCCTTTTTTCGTAGTATTACAGTGGCGCCTATAATCGAAGTAAACAGCACGGTCGTCTCACCGAGTGTATCATAGGCACGATAGTCCAGGATAACCGATGCTACGATGTTTGCCGCCCCAGTGTCGTCCAACCCCTTTTTGATATAGGTCTGGGAAGCAGCGTCGGGAACCTCGGCAAAGATAGGCGTTCCAAAATCAGGCAAAGTCTCAAATACCTGTACGCCAGCCAAGAAAATTACGAAGATAATCACGACCGAAATAACCATCCCGAAAAATTCTTTTTCACCACTGATAAAAGTCAGGTCACGAGAAATTGTAGCGCGGATCAGGATAATCAAACCTAACACTTCCACCACAATTTGAGTTATTGCAATATCCGGCGCCCGTAAAAATAAAAACATTATAGAAGCACCAAATCCGACGGCGCCGATACATATTATAGAGCTTAACAGATTAGTGGTTTCAATCGCAATAATAGCACCGATTATCATAAATAGAAGTAAGACGTAGAATATAGCCATATTAACCTCACCGAACTTCGCAAACTACAAATATAATTATCAATAATCCTAAAACCACCCAGGTCAAATACATCGGAAGCACCCCGGAGTGAAGCCACCGCAGAAAATCAGTCAGACCCAGCCCACACCTTCCGCCTTGATTGTATGGGTCGAAATATCCTTTTTCCTGGCCCGTGTAAAGCTGTCTCAGGCCGCCCATCCGCGAAACAGTTTTGTAGAAATGTGTCCCGGGTATTCTCATATCTTCATTATTCTGCACTTCGCCACAGGTCCACGTTGGCACGGTTCTGATATTTCTCGACAATCTTGCGACAAACCAGATAAGCACGCCAAGACCAATACCAATTATTAACAGGATTGTGGCAATGCCGGACATCCAGGTACCGAAAATTACAGTATCTGGTTCTATACCCAATGCAGGATAAATGAAAAGTTTGAGCGGAACGTGGTAGAAGACACCGAAGAACACACACAGCAAAGCAAGTACCATCATCGGAATGGTCATCGTCGCAGATACTTCTTTTACGTCTTTTAGCTCGTCCGGAAGGCGGGAAAGGAATATCGAATGTATAAGTTTCACAAATGAAGCCAAAGTAAGCGCACTTCCAAACATAGCACAAGTCAGCCAGATGGGCCAAAGGTCGGCGGCTCCGCCTGCTTGTTGAGTACCCATCTTAATTATTCCCTGATAAATCATCCATTTGGAGACAAATCCGTTGAGAGGCGGTATTCCGGAAATACTAAGAGCGGCAATCAGGCAGGCAGTAAAAGTGATGGACATTTTTTTGCCCAGGCCGCCGAGTCTATCCAGCTCGGCCGTTCCGGCTGCCTGCTCGACCGCGCCGCCGCACAAGAATAAACAACATTTATAAATTGCATTGTTGAGCATGTGGAATATACCGCCTGCAATACCCACAGGCGTGCCTGTTGCTATGCCGAGTATCATATAACCAACCTGGCTGATAGCATGGTAGGACAGCAGCTTTTTGAGATTATGCTGAACCATCGCAATCATCACAGCGATGATAATCGTGGCGGCACCTATGATTGACAGGACGATAGTTAAAGCCGGAGATTTAATTATAAATATTTCCCGCACGATAATTACCAACAGATAAATCCCCAGAAGCTTGTCAATCGCGGCAGGTAGAAGTGCCATCACTGAGGCCGGTGCATATTCACCGCTGGTGGGCACCCACGTATGTAAGGGCAATGCACCTGCTTTTGTAATAGCGGCTGTCATAAGCAGCAGGAAGGCTATAATTGGCAGTGCTGAAGTGGTCGCCAGGCTAATCTCCGAGATGACAAAAGTCCCCGAAAGTGACCATATCATAAAAACGCCAAGCATAAAGGCGGCATCGGATGCGCCTATCATTGCGAAGCTTTTTGTCGCTGCAAAATTGGAATTTTTACCGCCTGTTGTTATTAAAAGATACAGTGAAACAGTAACAATCTCCCAGAATATCAATAAAAACAGTAAGTGATTGGAAAGCAGTATTCCTGCCGAGCCGCCTATTGTAAGCAGAATCGCACCATAATATTCGTTGACTCGCTTAACGCCCGAGCCGACTGATTTTAACGAATATAAAGTTATTAGCAGACCGAAACCCATTGCGAACAACAACACAAAATTACCCAGGGGGGTGGTACTCAGCAACAGCTCTAAGTTCACATTACCTAATTGCAGGATAGGCCAGGCGAACGAAGACTCGCCGCCGGTAAATATCCTGATGCTTAGAACAAATGTTACAGCCGAGATAATAAAGGTCAATGCTCTGGATACCGATTTGAATTTATTCGGCAAAAACAGCAGGACAAACCCCACAACCAGCGGCAAAAAGATAGGGATACACAGAATGTTCATTTCCAATTTAGAAATCCTCCAGCTTTAGTTCGGGCGCGCCTATTTCCTTCTTAATCCGTGCCGTCTTCTCACGGCTCAATTTCAGCAATGCGTCATAATCTTGCACAACATTGTTATGCCCATCGACAACAGCCAGCCTTTCGGTGCAGCTATAACAGGGGTCAACTGCTGCCAGTGTAAGTGTAACATCAGCAATATGCTGACCAATGCAAGATGCCTTAAAAGAAGGCACATTGACGTAGCTCGGTGCTCTGACCTTATGGCGAATCGGCCTGTTGCCGCCATCGGAGCGGACGTAATGAAACGTCTCGCCTCTCGGAGCTTCCGCGTGACCACAGCCCTCACCCGGCGGTATTTCCTTGACCTCCACGGCAATAGGGCCATCTGGAAGCTTTTTGAGGGCCTGTCTGACCATCTTAATAGATTCGAAGGTCTCGAGAAGGCGGACAACGGCTTTGGCAAAGACGTCGCCTTCGGTCTGGGTAATTACATTCCAGTCCAAATCCCCATAGGCCGCATACGGGTCATCACGTCTTACGTCGATAGCAATGCCGCTACCTCTTGCAGTCGGGCCTGTTACCGCGTATTTGATAGCGTCTTCATTGCTCAGCGTGCCCACGCCTTTGAGCCGGGCGTGTATAACAGGGTCATCAAGCACCGCCTTGGTGAGCATTTCAGTTTTCTTTTCGATTTTGTCGAGCTCTTTCAATATCTTAGGGATAAGCTCATTGGGGATATCCTCCCGGCAGCCGCCGACCTTGACGTTTCCGTAATTGTTTCTGTTGCCCGTTATTGCTTCTAACAAATTAAGCACCGGCTCACGGTATTTCCACGCCCACATAAAGACGGTGTCATAACCGATAAAGTGCCCGGCAAGACCTACCCACAACAGATGACTGTGAATACGCTCAAGCTCGTTTATAATCGTGCGGACGTACAAAGCACGGTCAGGTGGTGTTATACCGGCAATCTCTTCGACCGCATTAATATAAGCCAAAGGATGCGAAGCCGAACAAATTCCACATATACGGGACACCAAAAACGGAATCTGGTCGAATTGCAGCGTTTCGCTTAGTCTCTCTATGCCGCGATGGTTATAAGATATTCTCACGTCTATATCGGTTACGATTTCACCATCGACTGTAAGCTGGAAAAACTCCATCTCTTCCTGCAGCGGATGGAACGGGCCGACCGCAACAACGGGTTTCGAGAGTTCGACCGTTCGTCGGCCGGGTGATTGCGACTGGATGGTTGGACGACCGGATGGTTCACCTTCCACACGTTGTACCGGCAGCTTCGTATCTTTCCTCAACGGATAAACACCCTCAGGCCAGTCATCAGATAAAATCAAACGCCGCATATCAGGATGATTATTGAAATCTATCCCCAATATGTCGTGTATCTCTCTTTCTATCCACTCGGCGGCCGGTATAAACGGTGCAATAGATTCAATCGAAGGATTTTCACGGTCCCGAATAAAAGCTTTTACAGTAACAAAACAGCCGGTTTCGTCATTTGAAAAATGATAAAGAATTTCAAAGCAATCTTCAGAATCGATTCCCGTAGCAGTTACAAACCTCAAAGGCACATCTTCAAACAGGAACTTACTGACGGCAAAACTGTTTTCAGCTTCACACAAAAGGAAGATTCTATTTTCCGCCTTCTGCTCTATGTCAATGAGCTTATCTTTTATTTCCAACAGCTTGTTGTTTAGTTCTTGTTGCTTCATATTCATATCCTGTTATAAAACCGATAGCGCCTTTACTACGCCGGATATCATGGCTTCCGGTTTCGGCGGGCAGCCCGGCACATAAGCAATAATTGCATTGGGGTCAACTTCTCTGATTATCTTATCCACCGGCCCAACAACATGGTAAGCGCCGTTAAATATCCCCGTTTCACAAGCACATGCGCCCATTGCAAAGACAACGCAGGGCTTTGCAGTTTGGCGATACACTTCCCGCAGTCGGGGAGCCGCCTGGGCGGTAACAACGCCGGTCACCAGCAGAGCATCAGCATGTCGCGGTGAGCCTACTATTTTGATACCAAACCTCTCAACGTCATACTTAGGCGTCAGTAAATTGACAATTTCGATATCGCAATTGTTGCACGCACCGGTATTGACGTGGAAGACCCACACTGATTTTTTCAATGACCATATTTTCCAGCTCATAAATTCACCCCTTCGGCCCTTCGGCTACGCTCAGGGCAGGCTTTTATTCGCTCAGGACAAGCTTACAGCCAGTTGATGCCATAATTACTGCCTATTGATGCAAGGATAATAGCAACAACCAAAGCAATCCCGCAATACACCCAGAAGAACTTCATTGCCTGGTCAATCCGCAGACGCGGGTTTGTATTCTTTATCAAAATCAACAAAACCAGTACCAAAACATACTTACCGATGCCCCATACTAAAGGCCAGCCTGTCGTGCCGAATCCGCCGAGAAATACCATCACCAAAAACAACGGCAGTGCCACAAGCATCATTGCCTGCATAACCTTCCAAACCGCAAGCAGTACTCCGGAATACTCTATCATTATGCCGCTAGCCACTTCGGTTTCCGACTCGGCTATATCAAACGGGACAAAACCGAGTTTTGCCTGAACACATAATAACGCAGCCAAAAACGCTAACATTCCAGAGATGCTAAGGGCCGGCGTATATTCGGCGATTGCAGCTAAATTTAGCTCACCGCCGGTCTTTATAATCACCACAATAAAGGCCAAAACAAGCGGCAATTCGTAGCCCATCACCAATTTCATTTCCCTGCTTGTGCCGATCGTCGCATGGGGGCTGGCACTGGCGCTGCTCCCGAGAATCAACGCCAGCGAAGGCAAAACCATCAGATAAATCGCTACAATGATATCGCCGACAAAGGCCGTTTGGGTGATAGTTATCCGCCAGAGCATTGTTGAAAACAATAGTACACCTGCCAGACCAACAAGCGGTGCAGCAATGAAAACGGTTCGCTGAGCGTCTTGCGGTATGAGAGTTTCTTTGCCCATGAGTTTCATAATATCGTAGAAAGGCTGGAAAAGCGGCGGGCCGACACGCCATTGCACCAAGGCACTGACCTTGCGAACTATCCAGGATGCGACCAGACCCAAAACGATAGTGAACACAAAACCTGGAAAAATCAAAATCCAGAACAAATTCTGCATTGCCTCAATCATCTCTTTGCCTTTTCCCTCAAAAAAGGCTCCCACAAACCACCACCGGAGACCTCAACAACGATATCTTCGAGAACCTCTACCAAGTCACCTTTGACCTCAACTTCTTTGTAATCGATACTTCCGTCCTGACAGGTATTTACGCACAATGGTTTTTCGCCCGGAGCCAACCTGCCTCGGCAAACATCGCAAATACTGCTTGGGAAAGGTATCAAATCGGTATATATCGTTCCAAACGGGCAGGCTATTGCACAACTACCGCAGCCGGTACACAACATATTTGCCCGTTTAAGAATACCGGCATCATTATTCTCGGTCGGCACTTTCTCCAATGCACCCTGAGGACAGGCGTTGATGCACGGTGCTAACTCACACCGGCGACAGACCAGGGCAAAGCGAATCATCTCCAGCAGTGAGTCTATCCCTTTGTTCTGGGGATGATGCTTGTACGAACACTGAACATCGGATTCATCCTGAAGTTTGCATTTTGCCAAATCGATTATTAACTTCGCACCCATAATTTCGTATCTCGTATTTTGTATCTCATGCTTCGCTTATATGCGTTACATTTCAATCCCAGATATTCGGATAGCTTTTTATCTGGTCATAAGTAAAGACAGGGCCGTCTTTACAGACATAATACTTGCCTAACATACAGTGGCCGCATTTGCCCACCCCGCAGCTCATATTCTTTTCCATTGAGAGATAAATCTTCTCGGCAGGGAATCCGTATTCAAGTAATTTCAAGGTCGAGAATTTCATCATAATGGGCGGCCCACAAACCACCGCCACTGCATTTGGAATATTCACGTCATCACGAGCTAAGATAGTAGTTACCACGCCAGTATTACCAGCCCAGTTGCCGTTTGCATCATCGACAGTAAGTTTAATATCCACGCCGTCAATTTTTTGCCATGAGTCGAAAAGTGTGTTCTTGTAGATAAAATCATCAGGTGTTTTTGCTCCGAATCGGCAAACCACAGATTTGAAATCCTTGATTCTCTCAACCAGCGTCAAAAACAAAGACCTTATTGGTGCCAAACCCACACCGCCGCCGATGATATAAACTTCTTTGCCAACAAAATCATCAATCGGATAGCCCTTACCGTAAGGTCCCCGAACGCCGACTTTTTGTCCCTTTTCACACTCGTGTAATAAAGTCGTTACCCGACCGGCCTTCATAATTGTGATTTCCATCTTCTTAGTATCTGAAGGCGACGAGGAAGGGGTAAACGGCGCTTCACCTTCGCCGGGTAAAGTCAGCTCCACAAACTGGCCCGTTTCAAACTTAAATGTTTCTTCCAGCACAACGACAAAACTTTTAATCGTCGGCGATTCGTCTCTAATATCAACAATTCCGCCGTTTATGGGTTGGTAGAGATTTCGATTCATTTTGCAACTTCCGCTTTTGTCTTATCTTTACCTTTAAGTTCTTCATTCAACTTTTTTAATACCTTGCGGATATCCACTTCGCCCGCCTCGGCATCAACACACCTTCCACAGCCGATACACATCTGAATTCCATACCTATCGAGAAAATAAGAAAATTTGTGCATAAAACGATGTCTGAGCCTGTCACCGAGCACTTTGCGGGGATTTGCACCACCGGCCACTTCAGCATATTTAAGTCTCATGCAGCCATCCCACATCTTCATCTTGGCAAAGTAATCCTTCTGCTTAGTGTCATAAAGATAGAAACAGTGGCAGGTAGGACAAACCCGCGTACAGGCCTGGCATTCAACACAGGTTTTCGCTTCCTGGTCATAAACATCGGAATCCTGGCTGTTTTCAACAATCTCATTAACCGGCTTATCGAACTTGAGGTCAGTGTTATTCTGCTCGAGTTGCTTTTGTGTCTCGGCCCTGTTTTTGTCTCGCTCGGCCAATAAAGCATCTCCAGCCATGGTGAAAAGGTCGGGGTATTTTTCTATAAAATCTCTGCCCTTTTGAGAGCCGACTTCGATAATAAAGCCATTCTTTACCTGCGAAACGTTCAAATCAAACCCGCTATGAGCAAAGGGCCTTCCATTCAGAACATTGCAAAAACAGCTCTGGGCCGGCTCGGAACAATCAGACGAAATGATGAACATTTTCTCCCGCCGGCTCACATAAAACGGGTCCTCAAATTCCTCTTCCGTGAAAACCTTGTCCAGAACTTCGATGGAGCGCAGATCGCAATCTTTCAGCCCAAAGACGGCAAATGGCTTGATCTCTTTCGGTTCATAATGCTCGGGAAAAACCGCAGCAAGCTCTCGCAGCGGAAATAAAAACTCTTTGACAGGCGTGCAAGTGCGTATGTTATTGAATTCCACGCACGTCTCGGTTGAAGGGTCGTACCTGTTATATACATAATGCGTTCCGGTCTTTTTCGGAACATAGAGGTCCATCTGTTCGGCAATAGCGTCCAAAAATGGCTTTAATTCATTTATAAGAACAGACTGCATTTTATCCACCTGAATTTACCTATGACGGTACGCAGCGCCTTGTACATCGCCGGTCATAAATAGTCAAATAGAATCTACTATTTTTCGCGACTAACAGCATGATTATCTAATTTTAACATTTAACTTCCCGGCGTATAGTAAGGCAGGCAAGCCAGGTCCATCGCAATATCAATGGTTATTACCTTGACATTCTTAGGCACCGCTATATAGCAGGGAGAAAAATTCAAAATACCCTTTACGCCCGCTTTAACCAATGAACTTGCTGTCTTCTGGGCAACCTGGTGCGGAACGGCTATAATTGCATGTTTGATTTTGCGTTTCTTCAATGTCCACAGCTTCGACACATTTTCAATCGTGATATTCTCTATTTTCCTGCCCACTTTTTTAGGGTTAACATCGAAAGCGGCAGCGATATCTAAACCATATATTCCAAAGCCGGGATGCGTCAAAATCGCCGACCCCAGATTGCCCACTCCAACCAGGGCCGCTTTTTGAACAACATCAAGTTTGAGAATTCTTTTGATTTGCTTTGAGAGCTTTTCGATATTATAGCCAACCCCGCGAGTGCCGAAATCTCCAAAGTAAGAAAAATCCTTCCTTATCTGCCAGGGATTAACACCTACAAAATCGGCCAGCTTTTGGCTCGAGATACTCTTTCGGCCCTGCTCAGATGTAAACAGCAGACCTCGCAGATAAATCGGCAGCCGCCGGATGGTCTCATCTGGAATTCTTTTGTACCTCATATACTATCCTACAAATAATTTGTGCTTGTGTTCACATTCACAAACTACAGAACCGAACTTTATACAGATGATTGTTGCACCCGTCAAGTATATTTAGATAATTATAATTGACTCCACCAAAATAAATGCTGGTTTAATTGCTTTGTAGATATGAACTTATTGTCTATAGCAACGAAAAATAAAAAAAATAAAAGATTTTTGTAAATGTTATGCCGCAACAATATCTTCTTGCAATGCCGGCCTGCCGGATGTAAAATTAAAAGAAATTTATTAGAACGCTTTTTTCTTTTAGGTCCTTTAGGCCGGGCTCGAACATAACTGATATTCTTTACCGTAAAATCTTTGTTTTCTGTAAATTTATCAGTGTCAAAAAGCCTTGCGCCCGTAGCTCAGTAGGATAGAGCATCGGTTTCCTAAACCGAAGGTCAGAGGTTCGAGTCCTCTCGGGCGTAGTTTACAACACCCTGAAAACAAACAAGTTACGGAAACAGGCAAACCGAGCGGCAAATCCGAAAATGAAATCTTGTCGAAATCTTGTTTTTGTAAAACGGAAATGGATTCCGATTTGAAACTGATTATCGAGAAGTGGCCGGAACTTTCTATTGAGCTTCGCAAGGCTATCGTTAAAATGGTGTGGTGAAAAAAGGTGCAGAAATACGGTTATGGAAAAGGCCGAAATAAAGCGCATTGCCGATTATATCAAAGACCTTGAGGAAGGGCTTGTCGAGTGGGATTACCGAGGGATAACTACGCAAGGCCACTTGACTAAACTTTACGGCATTATCGAGCGACTGATGAAGGCAACATACGAGACCAAAGACCAGGAGCTTAAACCACTTCTGGCTACGTTAGAAATGAAAGCAAGAAAGTGCAAGCAGTGTATTGAGGCAAGGACAGGAGTAAGGAACTAACCGATATGGATGAAGAAACTGAAACAAAAGCGATAGAGAAATGGCTGCGGATGGTGGATAAGCCACTGGCGACAAAAGAGGGGGACAAAAGAGGCGGACAACAAGGACGAGGAGGCAAGAGAAGAAAGCGGCAATAGTTAAAATGGTGCGGTGATTTGAGCAAGAATAATTTCTGGATGTTGTCGCTATTTCTCTTGCATCCCTGTAAGCGCACAAAAAGGCTCTGAGTTATATCTGGGCCTTAATTGTTTAGGACAAAGCCCCGTTGTTACCTTTGAGGAAGGTGATGAAAAGCAAGGGGCTTTGTCGAAGAAGTACAATTATAGACCTTTTTGTTGCTGAGGTCAAGTATGATTCCCTCAAGACGAGTTCGCCGTTGAGATGGCCTGTGAGGCGCTTTAAATTGGAAGATGAGCGGGGTACTGACTATCTCACTTGAGGGCTCGGAATAAGTATAGATTTTTCTGAATCCGTGAGTTTTCTGGTGCTGCCTTCGCCTTTTGTTCAAGCTGTTTGAGGGTCTCATCAGGCGAGCCTGGCGGTAGCCGCAGGTCTCTAATAATGTCATTTCTTATTTCCTTCTTGGACGTTTCTGGCAACTTCCGAGCGAATTCCCAGTTCGCCTGTTCCGCTCCATCAAGTCTTCGCGAGACCTCCCTATGGGCTTTTTCCGCCACTTGTCTTTCTTTTCTCTCCGTCATTCCGTAAATTGCAGATACTATCGCTAAAGCCAGAGGCAAAACATTTAACATGAGAGGTGTTAACTTTAATGCCTTACCCCAGATGAAGTAACACGGTTCAAGTCCATACATAATGTGTAAATATATTATGAAATAGTGGCCTTTTAGGAGCTACTAACGCCAGATTTCTTCAGGATTGAGGTCAAACCGATTTAGAATATCATGTCGCTCTTTATTCGTTTGAGTACTACAAGTATTCAGTGGTTTTATCCCATACGTTACCTTCAAGTGTTACCGCGAAATAAGCCGAACCACGAAAAAGAAAAATCCCTCTCCGACAGTGAAAAGGTACTCCATAGCATCGATTTATGCATGATGGTGATATGGAATCTTAATAAGCGTTTGCTTCTGAGCCATCTGCTCGCGATGTACATGACAGTAAGCCTCATGGTTATAGATACTCAAGAGATGCTTGCAGTGCTGAAACTTGCATTTCCTGCCATCAGCCGAAGTTTTTAGCTTTTTTTCCACCGTTACTCCTATGAGGTAAATCACCAAGCAGAAAAGCTGTAAAGGTTAGTTGTCTTTGTCTGGGGCCTTAAGATTTCTAATCTTTATGTTTGGCATAAATTATACCACATTATTGGGGCTTTATCAAGCAATCTTATCTTATTTCTTTTTATTTCGGGGCAGAGCTCTTGAACAATTCTGTTGTAGTCCTTGAGCCGTTAGTACTCAGCGGATATTACGGTTCGCTTCGGCGGTATTTGTGGAGGGATTGGTCAGATGGTGAGACTTTTTTTCTGCAGGGGCCAACCCACAACTACAGGTCGTACAGCACACCCCATCGGCCCCAAGTGTTCGAGCGAAAAGGTCCGGGGAAGACCACACTCATATTAACGAAATTTTGAACCATTCCCTTAAGCAAGAAAAAACAAGTTGAATCCTTGTACTTTAGAGCCTTTCGAGTTAGGCTAAAGCTACCAACAAAGCACGTAAGAAACGATTAGCAATCTGTAACTAACCAGAGAGCAATATGGACGAAGAAACTGAAACAAAAGCGATAGAGAAATGGCTGCGGATGGTGGATAAGCCACTGGAGAAAAAAAAGAGAGATACAATAGAACGGGGTAAATTATGGCTAAGAGAAAAAGCAAAAAAATGATTAGCCTGAGGCTTGAGCCTTTGGTTATTGAGACATTGGATGAGGCATCTCTCGGCTCAGGAGATATACTCTTAGGTGGTGACCAAGAATCACAAGAATTAGCTAAGCAAATGAGTCGAGCCGACTGGATATGTGCAGCCTTGGCTACAATGCTGAGCGCAGCGCTTAGAAAGGTAATAAGCACAAGACAGGTTGATAAATATGCAGGAACTGATGAGATTTTCAAGCTTTTCATGATGTACTCCAGGGCCAAGCGAGGAGTAACAGGCTATGGATTTTCAAACAAGGACAAGGAAACTCGTTTCGTTTATGGGCCACTAATAATTAAGGAATAGCAGATAATGGCACTGGATGCCAAAAATCTTGAGCAAGGACGTATAGAACCTCTGCTGGTCGATAGTGGGAAAAAAAGAATTGTGCGGGGAGTATAAGCCAAAAGAAGAGGAGGAAGAGTAAGTAAATCAAGATAACCTGGCAGCAATCGTTAAAATGGTGCGGTGAACAGTGAAAGGTTCTTTATGATACCCCTCAAGACGAGTTCGCCGTTTAAATGGCCTGTGAGGGGCCTTAAACACAACTACATCAAGAATAGATACCCACTCATAATCCAGAGATTTTCCTTGACGGGAAAGTAGATAATTTGGTATAAACCAAGATAGTAAAGCTTGTGCCTGGGCAGTCGGGCATCTGCGGTTTCTGGTCTTCCTGTGGGCATAATTCTTGTAATTTTACGAATAGAGGAGGAGTTATTATGTATCATGCGAGGCACATAATTGCGGCAAGAATTTTGTGTTTCCCAAGTGAGTGTTTTTGCATCTCGATTAACAACCCATATTTTTAAAGGAGGATTATTATGTCTAAAAAATTGATTTATCTAATTTCTTTTGTTTTGGTGCTAGTCCTTTGTCTGATGTCGTCGGCCTACGCTGCTGAGATCATCTTGGTGAACGAAGCCCACGACTACGACGGCAATGGCACCCAGGATGACCATCAGTTGGTGGAATGGCTTGTGGCTGAAGGGCACTCGGTTGATGTCCAGCATGATCACTGGATGGAGCTTGATGCCGGCAAGATAGAAGTTCTTAATGCTGCCGACCTGATTATTGTAAGTCGCACTTGTAACAGTACTCTATATGACGAGGGTGATGAGCCGACTCAGTGGAATTCCGTCACGACACCGCTGATACTAATGCAGGCGTTAATAGTCAGAAGCAACCGTTGGAATTGGATCAATTCCAGTTCTGCGAACAGCTTGGGAGGTTCTCCAGCGCTGGAGGTCATAGAACCCGACCATCCTATATTTACCAACGTGACGCTCGGTGCTGGCAATCTGGTTCAGGTTGTGGATCCGGCCATAGGTTCGGGCCACACCTCATCTGTAAACGCCAACAATGTAGGCAATGGTACACTGATAGCCAAAGAAGAAGGCACCAACTTGCCCTGGATTGCCGAATGGGAGGCCGGAGTCGAGTTCTACGACGGCGCCGGTCAGATTCCTGCGGGTAAACGTATCATGTTTTTCGCCGGCACACAAGAAACCGACGGACCTCCTCTTACTCCCTGGGGAGCATGGAACTTCACTGATGAAGGTGAAATAATGTTCCGTAACGCTATCCGTTATATGCTCGGTTCTTCATGGGAATCCGGAAAGGCCTATGGTCCCGTCCCGGATGATTTGGCCATCTATGCCGATACGTGGGTGAACCTTGGTTGGCAGCCGGGGGAATTTGCTGTCTCGCATGATGTATATTTCGGCGGCAATTTTGACGATGTGAACGCCGGTGCTGAAAGCACATTTCAGGGCAACCAGACCTCGACGTTTCTTGTTGTTGGTTTTCCCGGATTCGCTTATCCGGTTGGTCTTGTTCCGGGCACGACCTACTACTGGCGAATCGATGAGGTTAATGACTCTGAGCCGAACAGCCCATGGAAAGGTGACGTCTGGAGCTTTTCGGTTGCCCCCAGGACAGCATACTTTCCCGATCCGGCTGATGGTGCAGAGTCTGTATATGTGGATGTACAACTTAGCTGGACAGCAGGTTTCGGTGTAAAATTACACACCGTTTATTTCGGTGAAAGTTTTGACGAAGTGGACAATGCCTCCGGTGGATCCTCTCAGGGAACTTTGAATTATAATCCCGGTGCACTTGAAATGGCCAAGACATATTACTGGCGTGTTGATGAGTTCGATGTTATCGAAACGCATAAAGGCGATGTCTGGAGCTTTACTACTCAGGGCGCTGTCGGCAGCCCGAGTCCGGCTAAAGGCGCCGTGGATGTAAAGCAGACACAGATTCTTACCTGGTCGCCGGGAATCTATGGTGCATCACATGAGGTTTACTTCGGCATAGATAAAGATGCCGTGAAAAACGCCGATACAACTTCGCCTGAATATAAAGGCAGCGGGACCCTTGGTTCAGAAAGCTATGATGCAGGCAATCTTGAATGGAATACCACTTACTACTGGCGGATAGATGAGGCTAATAATGCCAACGCCGACAGCCCCTGGACAGGCCCTCTCTGGAGCTTTACCACTGCCAACTTCCTTGTCGTAGATGATTTTGAGTCTTACAACGACCTTGACCCCGCTGACCCGGCGAGCAACAGGATATTTAATGCCTGGTTAGATGGATTAGACAATCCGGCAAATGGTTCTATCGTAGGTTATGAAAATCCACCCTTTGCCGAGCAAAGGATAATTCACAGTGGTTCTCAGTCGATGCCGCTTTCCTACGACAACAGCGTTGGATACTCTGAGGCAACCGTGACATTAACTTATCCGCGTGACTGGACAGTGAACGGTGTCAACACTTTGATGATTTGGTTCAGGGGTGAAGCAGCCAACGCTGCTGAGACTTTGTATGTTGCTCTCAATGACGGTGCTGTTGTAACTAATGATAATCCTGATGCAGCACTGAGAACTTCCTGGACACAATGGAATATCGACCTGAAGCGCTTTGCGGACCAGGGTGTGAACCTCGCCAATGTCAATTCAATTACTCTTGGCCTTGGTAACAGGGCTAATCCGATTGCCGGCGGTACGGGTATGATGTACTTTGATGATATTCGGTTGTATCCATCGGCACCGTAAGCCGAGATTTGGCTGGCCCCCATTGCTTCTTGCCTGCACCTGTCGGTAACGCAATGGCGCCGAGAACAACAGCGGAAGGGACGGGAGTAGTAGCAACACGAAACCCGATACCGTCGGGTTCGATCGATGGAGTAAAGCCGATGCGGAAAGAAGCTGGCAAAGTTGACCATGCTACTGCCGTTGGTTCCATCACGGTGTCAGGAGTTTCGGGGTGCATTCTCACTCCGCGCGTTTCCAGACCTCCGTAAAAGGATTTTCGAACCCAATCTGAGTATAGGTATCTCCTTCGACCTTGACCTTGAACTTGCGGGCCCTCCCGATGAAGCGGGCGATGTTCTCGGTGGCGTATTCGACCTTCTCGACATACTCGTCACCGTTGAGGGTATAGGTGCCACCGAGATGGTAGATAATCACGCCAGTATTAGGGTTTGCTTGCGTGACGACGTAGTACCTTCCGGTCCGGAACTTGAGCCGTTCACCTGCTGCTGGATGCTTGCCGACCTCGCCCGGTGTCCCGGTCCCGACCAAGACCCAAATGCCAATTATGTCTTTGGAGAGTTGGGACGGTTCTGAAGACAAGCGTGCTACCTTGTCCTCGGCTGGGACGTGACAGCCCAATAGGATTAGCAACGAGACGAGGCTGAGGACCAGAACTCCAGACTTGATTGAATTTGAATACTGGGTAAGTTTCATTGTGTCTCTCCTTTCTTCGTTCGTTCTCGATAATGAGTTTGCGTATTTACTGCCTCTTCCTATCATGAAAATAGTCTGCCAGATTAAGACAAGTCTGTCAACGAGAAATTCCATAAACATAAATGAGATTTTTTACAAGAACATCTAATAGACCACGAAAATCCCATATTAGACCAGCTCAGGATTTTCTGCAGACCCCCCTCTGAGAGGTGTTTTAGCATTCTACAATGGCCAAACTCATGCCGAAGGGTATCTGAGGTAGGGTCGGGGGATTTTCAGGTAAATAAGAACGAAAAGAGCGGCTTTATCTTCTAACCATCACCACACCCAAGCCGAGCATTGCCTTGTAAGCCAAAATCCCATAGAATTACGGCTATGGAAAAGGCCGAAATCAAGAAAAACGGCTGGGTTGCATGGTCAGAAGATGAGGTCAAGTTGCTCAAGAGACTTTTCCCGCAAGGAAGAGCAAGGGAAATAGCTGAGCGAATTGGTCGGCCTTTGACATCGGTGAGACAAAAAGCATACAGCATGGGGATTAAAACAAGGGAATGGCGTCTTTGGTCAGCAAATGAAATCAAACTGCTAAAGAAACTTTACCCAACTGAGGATACACAAGACATAGCTGATAAACTTGGGCGGTCTCGGATTTCGATAAGGCAAAAAGCATGTAACATCGGCCTTAAAAAAGCGGGAATAGCTCCCGCTTGGTCAAGGCAGGATGAAACTCTCCTTAAGAAACTATACCCAGATAATAGCGTACGGGTTATAGCGAACCAACTTGGACGGACTGTCCGGGCGGTAGTAGGCAAAGCACAGAATTTAGGACTTGGAAAACCGAAGCCTGTCTGGACAAAAAAAGAGCTGAACCTGCTAAGGAAACTGTATCCAAGTAGAACGGCACAGCAAATAACCGACAAAATTGGAAGGTCGGTACAGGCGACAAGATTGAAAATAGTCAGATTGGGCCTTAAGAAAAGAAGGCAAAAGGCAAAGATGTGAAACTACTGCTGGCCTATTTGGCTGTCTGGAATTAGTAGTAAAACGTAGACCGAGAGGCAGAAATGAAGCAGTGTACAAAATGCAAGAAGTTAAAAAGCAAGAGTGAGTTCGGTAAGAATCGTAGCCACAGGGACGGATTGAAAGTTTGGTGCAAAAAGTGCGAGCGAGCAGATATGCGAGAGCGTTACAAGAAAGAGGGGAAGGGCCTGAAAACATACTATCGATATGAGGAGTGCCATCGAGTTGTTGACGGGGTGAAACAAAAGCGATGTAGAAGATGCAAGAGGTGGAAGGCCGAGAGTGACTTTTATAAACAACGCAGACACAAAGATGGTTTAGCGGCGTGGTGCAAGGAATGTGCAAATAAAGCTACCACCAAAGCACATAAGAAGCAACGGACGGCTGTGCGAAAGTAGGCTTTATGATACCCCTCAAGACGAGTTCGGCGTTTGAATGGCGTGTGAGGCGCCTTAAACACAACCACATCAAGAATAGATACCCACTCAAACCCAGAGATTTTCCTTGACGGGAAGGTAGACAATTTGGTATAGATAACATTAGTGAAGCTTGTGCCTGTGCAGTCGGGCATCTGCGTTTTTGAGGTCATACAGCGGGCGCAATTCTTGTAGTTTTTTGAATAGAGGAGGAGTTATTCTGCGAGGCACAGAGTTAGTTGTAATGACGATTTTGAGCTTCACAAGTGAAGGTTTTCACATTTCAATGAAAAATTCATATCCCACCTCTGCGGGAACGCTTGTTTTGGTGTGTGGCCAAAGCGTAAATAGTTATTTTAACTTTTTTAAAGGAGGACTATGATGTGTAAGAAATTGGTCTATGTGGCTTTTTCTGTTTTTTGTCTAAGCCTAATTCCGACGAACACAGCAAATGCTGATCTCGTAGGCTGGTGGAGACTTGACGAGGGTTCCGGGATCACTATCAACGATAGTTCCGGCAATGACCACCATGGCACGGTGCAGGGAACTCCGGTATGGGGATTCGGCCCGGAAGGCTTTAGCGGGGCACTGGGATTCAGCGAGACCACAGGAGCCTACTGTGGAGTCTTCGACCCGACAGGTGGAACGGGTACGTTTACTCTTACCTTGTGGTGTCTCTGGGACGGGACTCAGAGTATACAGCACTTCCTCACGAAGTCAAATGGATGGGGTGCAACTACCGCGATGTTCCAGATCGAGGTTAAAGGAGGCCACAGTGATCCGGCGCGTGTTGACAGACTCCATCTCGCGTATCAAGGTGCTCCGCAGGCTGTCTTAAACCTTGTGCCCCATAACGAATGGGTCCACCTGGCCTTGGTGTTTGACGGGACCCATGCCACAGGTTATCTGAACGGCGTCGATGATGTAGGCCCCCAGCCGACCGGGATCGGCCCAAATGTCGATGCCCCGATCATTATCGGGGCCAGCCACACCGCTGAGGGCAGGACTTTCCAGGGATTCCTCGATGACGTCCGCATCTTCAACGAGGCTCTGCCGGCAGGACAGATTCAGGCTATTATGCAAGGTGGTGGTGCAACATATCCATTTGCTTACGGACCCGATCCGGCCGATAGCGACCTGCTTGCAGATACATGGACGAACCTTAGCTGGCGGGCGGGAGACTTTACAGTCTCGCACGATGTTTACATCGGCGATAATCTCGACGATGTGAATGCCGGTGCCGAGAGCACGTTCCAGGGCAACCAAGCCGAAACGTTTTTGGTTGTTGGCTTCCCTGGATTTCCTATTCCGGATGGTCTTGCCCCGGGAACGACTTATTATTGGCGGATTGATGAGGTCAATGACACTGAACCGAACAGCCCGTGGAAAGGCGAGGTCTGGAGCTTTAGTATTCCTCCCAGGACAGCATATTTTTCCGTGCCTGCTGATAGTGCCGAGTCTGTAGATCTGGACGTGGAGCTTAGATGGACGGCAGGTTATGGTGCGAAATTACACACCGTATATTTTGGTGACAATTTTGATGAAGTGAATAATGCCGCCGGTGGACTCCCACAGGGAACTGCAACCTATACTCCCGGCACACTTAAATTGGCTAAGACTTACTATTGGCGTGTCGATGAGTTTGATGCCGTTGAGACGTATAAAGGCGACGTCTGGAGTTTTACCATTGAGGGCGGCGTCGGGAGCCCGAACCCGTCTAATGGCGCTGTGGATATAAAGCAAACACCGATTCTTACCTGGACACCGGGAGTCTATGCTGCTTCGCATCAGGTCTATTTCGGCACAGATAAAGAGGCCGTACGAAATGCCGATACAGGTTCGCCGGAGTATAAAGGCACAAGGGACCTTGGTGCCCAGAGCTATGACCCCGGAATGCTTGAGTGGGATACTGCTTACTACTGGCGTATTGATGAGGTCAATAACACCAATCCAGACAGTCCGTGGACAGGCATCCTCTGGAGCTTTACGACCGCCAACTTCCTTATCGTGGACGATTTTGAATCTTACAACGACATTGACCCCCCCGACCCCCAGAGCAATAGGATATTTGAAGCGTGGCTGGACGGTTATGGTATCCCGACAAACGGAGCTCTCGTTGGTAATGACCTTCCTCCTTATGCCGAGCAAACTATCGTTCACAGCGGCATCCAGTCGATTCCGTATTTCTACGACAACAGTGTTGGGTACTCTGAGGCAACTTTGACGCTGACTTATCCGCGTGACTGGACCGAGAAAGGTGTAAACAAGCTGACAATTTGGTTCAGAGGCGATTCGGCTAACGCTGCCGAGACGTTGTATGTTGCTCTTAACGGCAGTGCGGTGGTCAATCACGATAATCCTAATGCGGCGCAGATAACTACCTGGACGGAATGGAATATCGACCTGCAGGCGTTTGCAGACCAGGGTGTGAACCTGGCCAATGTCAATACGATTGCCCTTGGATTAGGCAATAAGACAAATCCGCAGGCTGGTGGTTCAGGTACGATGTACTTTGATGATATTCGGTTGTATCCATCGGCACCGTAAGCCGAGATTTGGCTGACCCCCATTGCTTCTTGCCTGCACCTGTCGGTAACGCAGGCACAGGTGCGAAGCAAGATATGGAGGTGCGGTTGATATAGTAGGTTTTCATCAATTCGGGGCTTATACTGATTGATTCGGTATAGCTGTACTGTCTCATTTTCACAATCTTACGTAAGGCATTATTATTAAATGAGTTAAAGCAAATTTGACTTAAATTTATTTCGCCCACAAACAAGAGGAGAAATCGGTAATTTGGCCCGAAACGCTGTATGGCGGGCACCTGTGAATTTCCGTCGGTTTTATTGCAAGATCATAGATGGCCCCGCTCTCTTGTAACTGTTGTTTATTAAAGTACTTATGAATGTTATCAAAGTGAGACAGTACAGATAGGCCCCGTTTGTTTTAAGATAATAATAGTTTAGACCAACTCTGGATTTTCCGCAGGACGGCTGTGAGAAGTGTTTTATCGTTCTACAATGGCCAAACTCAAGCCGAAGGGTATCTGAGGTAGGGTCGGGGGATTTTAACGCAAATTAGAAGGAAAAGAGCGGCTTTATGGGCGTTCTGTGGGATTGTGTGAGTTGGCGTAAGTAGGCGTGGAATTTAATAATGGACGAAAAAAATAAACTTTCTTCAGAATTTTGCACCTCGGCATAAATAACTTATATTTTTTATAGATTGAGGTGTTAGCAGTGAGGAATTGAAAGCCAGACAAACGACTTAGTTTACAGAATTGGGGGGAGATTATAGGCGGATGGAAACGATTAAACACTTTAGTGTACACGTTGAAACAGGTGATATTTACGCTATGGAGCAGTCGTCGGACGCCAGGTTACTCGGTAGCTGCGGCCCGCTTGCAGAGAATAACCTGAAGGATTTGAGCAGCTACAATTACAGCAACGAGCAAAACGGCTGGATACAAAGAAACAGGAAACGGTTAATTTTGTGGTTCCCCTGACAACAAGTGCAGGAAATATTCCAAGCGGTGATTTGCTACACTTGGTCCGCTAAAAAACGTAATGGTGTAATATGAATAGAAAAGAAACCAAAAATCAAATAAAAGAACTAAAAAAGGAGTTGAAAGTAGCCAATCGAGCAAGTCATGTCCGATTTTTCAAGCTTGCTTTGGTCTTAGTCATTATTTTAATGGTCGCTGCTTTTATATATCCAACTCCGATAAGAGGCAAATTGAGGCATTGGGCAAAGCAGACTTTTAACATTTCCTTCTCACAACAAGCGCACCCAGCTAAATAAAAAAGCCCCCGCGGCCAGGAAGGAAAAAGATTAGCGAGATACACCACAGGGGCTTGAGAGCTAAATTGTTTGCGTCTACGGAACCAAGTGACACAGCCTCACTGCTGGTCATATAGGCCATTAACACCGTTCTGCATATCCTCGAAGCTGATATCCGCATACATATTTGCCGTGGTTGCCGGTGATGCGTGGCCAAGCTGCTTTTGCACTTGTCGAAGGTTACCCGTTTTCTTCAATAGATGCACAGCTATTGTATGCCGTGCCGAGTGGATTGACAACTCTTTGGGTAAGCCAGCCAACTTTACCGACCGCTTCCATATCCGCTGCAGGCCCTGAGCGGTCAAAGAGCCTCTGCTGCCGACAAACAGTGGGCCTTTCTTGCGTTCCATTGAGGCGATATAATCCTTTAAGTGCTGGATAATGCCTTTGCCGATGGCCAGAGTCTCTTTGATCTTCTTCTTACGCTTAAGGCGGATCATCGATAGGCAGCCTCGTTTCAAATCCACATCCTTGATATGCAGGGCTGCAATTTCACTAACCCTGAGCCCGGTTGACAACGCCAAGTCAACTAACATCCAGGCGTGAACACCATTGATACGGCCAGCCTTCAGGTCCGTGATTGCCCTGGCCTCTGTTACCGTCCGCAACTGCCTCACTTCCTTCATGTCCATATACTTGTTTCTGTCAATGACCATTTCTCAGCCCTTCCATATTTTGTACATGTTATATAAACCACTGTACATATTATATCGCCATTTTGGAGGCTGTCAACTATTTTTTGTAAATATATATGTAATATTATGTACAGTAAATTGGCTGTCTTGGGCGGCTTTGGGAGGCATTGTTGACCCGATCCTGGCAGGAGGTGCCAGAATTGCTGGCATCAGCGGTCATTTATTGGCTTTGGTTTACATATTTGGTCGTTAAAAATTTGTTTGATTTTCTCTATCCCGGGTGGTATGTTTGATTTTTTAGCGGTTTACATCACACAGAGATACTTAAGGAAATGGCGGATAAACTGCAAAAGCCTTATAGTAAAAAAACGTTAGTTTTTTTCTTAATGGGGCAAAAAAATGCCGCGAATCTTCGACAATATTGACCATGATCTCCTTCCTGCTCTGCAGGAAACACTTAAGCTTTCTGAACGTAGCGACTTTTGTGTTGGCTATTTTAACCTTCGAGGTTGGAAACATCTGGATTCATATATTGACCAATGGGCTGGTGGAGATGGTAACTGCTGCCGCCTTCTTGTTGGCATGCACAGGTATCCCGAAGATGAACTGCGTGAGTTAATAGGATTTGAAAAAGAAAGTAGAATCGATAATCAGACAGCCCTAAAACTTAAGAAACAATTGGCTGAACAGTTTAGAGAGCAACTCACTATTGGTGCTCCAACTAACCAAGATGAAATTGGATTACAAAAACTTGCCAGACAAATCAAAGACCAAAAAGTAAAAGTAAAGCTTTTCCTTCACTACCCATTACATGCCAAGCTTTATTTGCTATTCCGACCTGATCCGATAAATCCTACTGTAAGTTATCTTGGCAGTAGTAACTTAACATTTGCCGGCCTTTCAAAACAAGGAGAATTGAATGTTGATGTTATGGATCGTGATGCGTGTGAGAAACTCGCACATTGGTTTGAGGATCGTTGGAACGACCACTGGTGTATAGATATATCTCAAGAACTGGTCGAAATCATCGAGGAAAGCTGGGCCGGAGAGGATCTGATACCTCCTTATCACATTTATATAAAAATTGCCTATCATTTAGCTCAAGAAGCCAGAGCAGGCCTCTCAGAGTTTCGTATCCCCAAGGATTTTGGTAACAAGCTTTTTGACTTTCAGCAAGCAGCAGTGAAGATTGCGGCACACCACCTTAATAGAAGAAATGGAGTAATAATTGGAGATGTCGTTGGATTAGGCAAGACTTTGATGGCAACTGCACTGGCAAGGATTTTTGAAGATGATCACTTTTTAGAGACACTTATTATATGTCCAAAAAACTTAATGAAAATGTGGGAAGACTATAGGCATCAGTATCGACTCCGAGCAAAAGTCATCTCCATAAGTCAAGTTATATCTAAACTTCCTGAATTAAGACGATATAGGCTTATTATTCTCGACGAAAGTCATAACCTTCGAAACCGTGAGGGTAAACGATATAGGGCTATCAGAGAATATATACAGGAGAACGAGAGTAAATGCATTTTGCTATCTGCAACGCCATACAATAAGACTTATCTTGACCTATCAAGCCAACTTCGCTTGTTCGTTCCTGAGGACCAAGATATAGGTATAAGACCAGAAATGCTGATAAGGCAATTAGGTGAAATTGAGTTTGCTCGACGACATCAATGTCCATTACGTTCATTGGCAGCCTTCGAGAAAAGCGAGCATATCGATGACTGGCGAGAACTTATGCGCCTTTACCTGGTTAGACGCACTAGAAGCTTCATCAAGAACAACTATGCACATACAGATAGTGAAAATGGAAGACAGTATTTGATATTTGAGGATGGTACTAGCACATGTTCGTCAGTTGCGCTCGTAAGTCCTTGTAAAATAAGGACTCGATTTTGAATTTGTCACTACATTGGCATTTGTTGCTCTCATTAGTGCCCTTTCAATGACCTGGCGGATTGATTTC
>Ga0307378_10000972_pt1 | contig 47379 bp, 45 predicted proteins | sample UN1MG_FD_202238 | JGI IMG/M metagenome (GOLD analysis project Ga0307378, IMG submission 202238) | Soil microbial communities from Risofladan, Vaasa, Finland - UN-1 | ecosystem: Environmental > Terrestrial > Soil > Coastal area > Acid sulfate soil | place: Finland: Risofladan, Vaasa | collected... | reverse complement strand
GATGCTGATGTTCACAATGCAATTATAGATTGTATGAAATGTCAAATGTTCTGTCCTGCAAACAAACTTGCCATGAAAAATCCAAGAAGATTTCTTGATATAACCGAAGAAGAAACAAAAGCAATATTTGATGGAAATAATAATGAAACATTAGTGAAATCAATCTGTGAAAAACTTACAATTTTCAAACCAGAAAAAGCAGATTATTACATGCCTATTATCAAAAGAAATCTAGAATTTTTGTTGAAATAAAAAAAGAGTAGTAATCTATCTAATAATGTTATTTTTTTCTTTTGATTATTCAAATTAAATAATTCAATAATAATTTGTAAATTCTACTAGAATATATTATCAAATTTTAATTTGACAAGGCAAATAAAAATGTGAACAAAAAATAACACTGTAGAATGTTTAGCCCTCGTTTCTTCTAAAAAATCTAAATATCCAAGTCTGGAAGTCTAGTGTATATACTGTTTCTTGAATGTTTAAACATTCATTTTATTTAGCATAAACAAATTATAGAAAAAAAAGGTGCTAGAAATATTTCTCTATTATACAATAGATATTCTGATGTCTTTCAGGATTCCTCATTTAATTTGTTAATGAAATGATCTTGTGCTTCTATAAGACCGCTTCTTTTTATTTCTATAAATCGTTCCAATCTTGAAACAGATTTCTTAATAGTAGTCAATAAATCTTCAAGATAGAATAAATCCTCTTGTGTTAATTCCATTTTTGAAGTATTTTCTATAGTATTTAATTTCTCCTTAACTCCATCTTCATTAAATGAAAATTTGCTTATAGATTATTAAGAAAATTTTTTTTGAGGATGTTTCAATAAGTATAGCTAAATCTTCGATGTTTTCCTTTTTTACTATCAAGATAAATTTTTGTGCCATCAGAGCTATAAATGAATTGAATATCTTCACTAGGTTTTGCAGTAGGAGTTTCCTTTGAGGGAGTAAACACAAAATTACCTTTATGATTTAGTATTTGCATTGAGCCTCCAGGGTACATACTTTCAGGATTCAGAAGTACTAGTTGTGAACCTATTTGACAGAATAATTCCGGCCCCCAACCTTTTAATGAATCATAAAATCCAACAATATCATCATAACTTGAATCTTCTGTTTCCTGTAAGAAAATATCTTTCAGTGAATTTAGTGTTTGGATTAAATGAATCAAACTATAGAAGAATCCATCTATACCAACATTTGTGGCATTAACAAAGACAACAACAATAATCTTTTCATCTGGAATAAATCCTGACATAGATCTAAAACCAAGTTCACCACCAACGTGACTAGCAATTTTTCCTTCAGGATTATTTGACAAACAAAAACCTAATCCTCTAATGTTATTACCCATTTTCACTTGAATGCGCAACATTTCTCGTTTAAGATCATCAGGTAGTAAAATATCATTCCCATACAAATAAGCCTGATAAAATTTGATTAAATCTTCAACTGTGCTACTTAAACCAGCAGCAGGTTGAAATATTTTTGAAGGATATAATGGAAATGTTTCTCGCTCTTTTCTTGGATATTTCATTCCATGACCAGTTACATGTAATGATTTGTTTTTCTCAGAAACATCCACAAAAGTATTTTTCATTCCTAATGGTTCAAGAATTTCCTTTTGGATAAAATGGCTGTATTCTTGTTCAGTAATAGCTTCAATGATCTGTCCTAATAAGATATAACCAATATTGGAATAGTTTACTGCCTGGTTTGTTCTTGAGAAACTTAATCCTTCTTTTATCTGTGCTTTGATTTCTTCAAGACTGGGACTTTGATCAGTGCCATAATAATTCTTTTTACCATCACATGACAAACCGCTTGTGTGGGTAAGAAGATGACGAATAGTAATGTGTTGAATATTATCATCCTTTTCTGAAGTAAACCATGATAAATATTTAGAAACCTTATCATCCAATGATAGTTTTTCATCTTTGTATAACATCATTATTGCTGTTGCTGTGAAAAGCTTTGTATTAGAAGCTATTCTAAATAAATGATCCTTAGTAAATTTTTCTTTGGTTTTCACATTAGCAAGCCCATAGGCTTTTTGAAAAATTATTTCGTCATCAATGAATATGCCAACTATTAAACCTGGCAACTCATTGATGTATGTTTGGTAGTCCAACCAATTATCAATTAGATCGTTAGCTGCTTTTACTACTTTCTTCTTTTTATTCTCAACCAATAATATCACCCAAATTTATAGCTAAATCTCTTTTTAATAAAATCTCAAACTTATTTAATACTCAAATCGCTAAGTAAAATAAAACATAAAAAGATTTCAATAATTCTGTATTTAAAATATAGTAAAATGTAAATTTAATAATATTAAATATAAAAATTAAAAAATTAGTTCGTTTAAGAGAACTCAATTCATATCTAATTCAGATTTATCCATTTCTTCTATTTCATCCTCTGTTTCTAATTTTTTGCTACTATCTTCAACTTCATCAAGTTTTTTTCTTCCATAATGATAGCCCATATAAACAAAGATATTGGGAAATATAACAGAGGGGAGGAAGAAAGTTAAGATGAGAGGATAAATTGCAATAACGTAAACGAAAGCTTCTACACCAGAAATCCCAGAAAGTTCTCCAAAAAGAAGAAATGCACCATAAATTAGCAAGAATATATCAAATGATGAAATAAAAATAATTGAAGCATAACTCCAAAGATACATATCTTTCAAATACGGGAAAATTGCTTGAATTATAAAAATCCCAGCAACTATTAAAATAAAATAAATAATTGATGCGATTCCCCAATGGAGAATTTTAATTTCTCTATGATGGAATTTTTCCCATTTTTTTGGTATAAAATAATTCAATATATTTCTAGCAATAGCAACCACTAACCCAACGACTGTTATAATTATTAGGAATTTAATAGAGCTATTTATATCACTCTCAAAGAAAGAAAATGGAATCTCAATAATAAGAAACAATACTATTACTATCACTAGATTGCAAATTAAAGGGATAAAATAATAAACAATAGAAATGAAATCCTCTCGAGTAAATTTCTTATTTTGCTTAATGCTTTCTTCCAATTTACTACATCCCCATTTTAATATAAGCTTATTAATTAAAGAAATTTGTTAGAAAATAACACTCAAAATATTAATTTATTGGAATAAAAATATACAATTCATCTATTTCTTATGTAATTTTCAGAAGAGATCAAAACATTATTGCTAAACGATTTTTAAAAAGGGAAATGATTTTCTAATTAATTTATCAGCATCCAGAAAATCTTCCTTTAAGATGACAGGATTCTTTAATTTCCCTTCATAACGAGTTTCTATTGCTTTGCGCAGATTTCTCAAAGATTTTTCTAAGAAATAAGTTGATTTGTCACAAAGGATAGCACAAGTAGCAGATTCACCATTATCAAGAATTAAGGATCTATCCGCTGCGATAATTCCTTCAAGATCTTTTTTACTTCCTAAAGACTCATTTAATAATCCAGAAATTGCTGTAATAAGTGAACTTAATAAATTCTCAGAAATAATTTGTCTTTCTTGTTCTTCAGAGTCTTTTGAACCAATAAATGAATCATGCACTCGTCCTATATGGATATTTAAACCGATTTTTGTGAAAATTAAGATGAAATAGACATTCACTGGCAAGCGATAGATAAAATCTGGAAATATTGCATAGATTAAGGTGAAAATAATCATTCCTAAAATCTTTACACCATCACCTATATCAAAGAATAAAGTATTATCGATAATATCACCACCTACGAAGCCAACTATGAATCCAGCTGCTAAAACACACATTGAAAGAGTTTGCAATAGAATAATTTTATCTTTAGAAAATTTGTACGCTTTGAAATGAACATAAGCTCCAAAAACAAAGATAATCAAGCCAAGTAAATTATACGAAATATCCCAGCTCCATTCAACAATATGGTAGAATAGCAGATAATTTGTAGCGGTAGCTCCCGTTAATCCGAGCTCTCCACTTGTTGGCATAAACATATGTAATAAATTAAACATTATTGATGCGAAAAGTATGATTGTCACAATAACTAAACGGTATCTTTGAGGTCTATTTGTATACAATTCCTCAAAGAAAATATAGATCATAAAATAAACAAAGCTCCACACTTGTAGTGAAAGATATAAGAGTAAATTATTAGGTGCTGTTATCACATATTGCAAAACACTGATAATCCCACCTATTCCTCCCAATAGCAAACTAAAAGTTAACACGTAGGCAGTTCTATTCTTTCTAATCGTTTGATATACTAATAAAAAGAACAATATAAAGAATAATCCTGAAATCACTGATGATATAATCATTCCGATATCTGCCATAGTAAACAAGATTTTGTCTGAAGAATTAAATACTTTGCTTTTGAGGAAAAAATAATTCTAATATGATAAAATAACCCACTTTTTTCAGCTACTAAAAAGATAACAAAAATTTTACTAACGAGAGATTAAAGTATCAAAACAATTGAATGCTCCAGAGTATAGTTCACTTGAGAAGATATTCCAACTTATGAGTATTAATTCTAGAATATTACCCGAAGCTTGCATCTGCTATCTCCTTTTGTAACTGCTTCATCGATAACAACTTCAACTGACTTTTTAGTAGCTGCTTCGATAAGTTCTTTCACCCATCCTCGAGAACAATTACAAAATGTAGGAGAAATCTTCCCAGAAGGAATTTCTCCAATTATCGGGCAATAACATTTATCCCAGATAAATACAACCTCTTCATCAGACACATGTAAGCTGTCATATATCTTACTTAATTTTCCAAGAATGTCTTTTATATCACTTGAATCTTTATAGAGAGATTTAGCATCCTGAAGGAGCTTTGGGTGTCGATCTTGTATACATTTTCGTCCACATTCTTCTAGCAAAAGAATCTTCTTATCCGACTCAAGGTGTCTATCAAAACCATTCATCAAATCAATCAACAATTTTTCATAACGTTTCATTTTTACTCACCTACCTGTCTATATCATTGATATAACCACTTGATTGAATTAGTTAATTCAAATAGTACTATTATTCAGATATTAAATTGAGTATCAATATTATTTATCCAAAGTAGTATTTTCCAGATTTAAAAGAAGGTTTTATTTATAAAATGAAGAGGATAGTATGGGTATTCAATATGGAAAAAATAAATCTTGGAAGAAGTGAGTTAAAAGTATCTCGAGTAGGTCTTGGAACATTAGCTTTTGGTCATAGATCAAAAGGCATTCAAGATAAAGAACAGATTTTCAAATGTTTAAATTACGCTTTAGACAATGGTATTAACCTTATTGATACAGCAGAAGAATATTCAGGAGGATTAACAGAGAAGCTTATTGGTGAAGTGTTAAAAGAACGAGGAGATCGTGAAGAGGTAGTGATTGTTACAAAAGTCTCACCAATACATTTAAGCTATAAAAATGTCCTAAAGGCAGCGGAACATAGTCTCGAAAGATTACAAACTGACTATATCGATCTCTTTTTAATTCATTGGCCTTGGCCTTATAATCCAATACCTGAAACAATGAAAGCTATGGATAAATTGCTGGAAGATGGAAAAATACGTTATGTAGGTATTTCTAATTTTAAGAATTATGAAACACAAGAAGCAATTGATAGCTTAGAGAATGGAAAAATAATTGTTAATGAAATGGAATATAATCTTGTTAATAGGATTATTGAGAAAGAAATATTACCATTTCTCCGAGAAAAAGGAATAGCATTTTTAGCTTATAGTCCACTCCTCAGTGGTTTTCTAACTGCAAAATATGATGAAAACAGCACTTTTTCTGAAAATGATTTTAGGAATTACAATCCATATTTCAAAAACAAAGAGAATTTCAAACATGCACGAGGATTATTTCAATTAATGAGAGAAATAGCTGAAAACCATGATGTTACACCTGCAGAAGTCGCTATAAATTGGTTATTAAAAGATAATGATATTATACCTATACCTGGAGCTAAGAAAAGAAGCCATGTTGAATGCAATATTCATGCAACTGAGTGGAAATTAACAAAAGATGAACATTCTCGATTAACAAAAATTACTGATGATTTAGAATTAAATACATTTTAATTATAATTAAGAGAAATGAGAAAAAAGTGAAATCTTTCTTTTCTCTTGAGTTTTTTTATCAGATGAAATTATTTTAGAAGATTTAGAGGGGTTTCGACAAAAATATTTAAAATCAACTTCAAATAGACAAGAAATTACAACAAAAATAATAACATTCAAATGATTTTGTTTAAAGTGAGATTTAATAGAGGAGAAAGAGGTGAAAGTAAGAATAAATAAAAAAGCTATTTCAAAAACTACTACAGTATTAATAATTGAGGAATAATCATCGTAGCTTTAGTTTCCACTTTTTTGGGAGTATATTTTACTAAATTTTATAATAAACAACATATTCTAGAAGTTTCAAGTTGATTAACTATGAAGCTAAAAGAAATATTATCAATTGTTGAGAATGAATTTGCTGTTCCAGAAGTTGATAATAAATTGTTTTAATTATAAATCAAATTAGCTATTACAAAGATAGTTACTTCAAGAAAGATTGTTCTTGCCATTCTAAACTTTGATGGACGAAATATTGATTGTAGAGTGAAGCATATTTTCCTTGTAGATTTAAAAGTTCCTTATGAGTTCCTTCCTCAACAATATCACCATTATCCATTACAATGATACGATCAGCATTTACAATAGTACTTAATCGATGAGCGACAATGATAGCTGTTCGGTCCTCAAGCATTTTTTCTAAAGCCTCTTGAATCATCGCTTCTGTATATGCGTCCACACTCGAGGTAGCTTCATCTAAAATTAGGATTTTGGGATTTAAGAGAATTGCACGTGCAAAACTGAGTAGCTGCCTTTGACCCACAGAAAGGTCACGTCCTCGATCACCAATTATTGTTTCTAATCCATCGGGTAGTCTATGAACAAATTCACTAGCTTGTACTATATCTAATACACGCCAGATATCTTCATCCGTAACATCTTTTCTTCCATATCGGATATTTTCTTTAATGGAGCTGGGGAATAAATATACATTCTGCTCTACCTTACCAAATTGTTTTCTGTAAGATTCTAATGAAAAATTACGTATACTCTGTCCATCGATTAGGATATCACCACCTTGATATTCATAGTAACGAGAGAGTAAGGAAACTAAAGAAGTTTTACCGGAGCCAGTATGACCAACTATAGCAAGTTTCTCCCCTTTATGAATAGTTAAATTCAGATTGTTAAAAACTACATTATCTCTATCGTACCAAAATTTGACGTTTTCAAACTGAATATTTCCTTTAATTTCTTCAATAGATTGAGCATCTAGTTTCTGCTTAACTATTGGGTTGCTATCAATTATGCTTACAATACGCTCAAAAGCAGCCATTCCAGCACTTAATTCTGGGAAGAATTGCGCTAACTGCATCACAGGTCTAAAGAATGTTTCAAGATATAATACGTACATAACCATTGTACCTGCTGATATATTCATGTCTATTCCAAAATACAGCACAAGACAGGTGATGACAGCAGTTATAGTATTAAGCAATGGCCTCCAGAAATGAGTTGTAGCAGTCAAACGCATCCACGAACGGAAGTAGTTCTTGTTAATGTCTTCAAATTGATTGGCAATGTTAATCTCTTGACCAAAACTTTTGGATACTTGAATACCTTCAATAGCTTCAACCATAGCGGAATTAACACTACCAATAGCTTCTCGATAAGATTTACTTACTCGTTTAGAGAGACCACGAAGAGAAAACATCAATATGAATAGTACTGGAATAGCTGCAACAATAATTAAAGCGAGAATGTAGTTATAGTAAAAAAGAATACCCAAGGTACTAAAGCTAATGATAATACTGCCAATAGTATTACTAATGAGCATAGCTGTGTCACTAAAATCTAAGGTATCATTTACAATAATACTATTAAGTTTCCCGCTCATATGCTCATCAAAGAAAGCCATGTCTTGCTCTTGTAGTTTTTTAAATAATTCTAGACGTAAGTCTTCTAAAAAAAACGGAACATATTTTCCGGATTGTACTTGTTGCAAAGAGAAAGCTATCCAATTGACTAAATATAAGAGTAAAAATCCTACTGCTGCAATAATAACAAATAGGTAACTTGGCGTTTCTTTTTCAAATTCAGTAATTACAAAACGCATTAGTTGAGGAGTAATCACTGCTATAATTGCTTGAACAACTATGAGTAAAGCAATTAATACAATATTCTTTTTGTAAGGAGCAAGTCGTTGTATATACCTTCTGAATAATTCTCTATCACTGTAGTTGCGTTCATCTTTTTCTCTCATTGCACTTCTGAAGAGTCCCATCTAGTTTACCTCCTTACTTACTTTTACCTCATCAAAAAACATACCAAAGACTTTCTGGTAATCTTTAGAACTTATTAGCAGATCTTCATGCTTTCCTTGTGCCACTATTTCCCCATTCTTCATCACTAGAATTAAATCCGAGGTTCGAATAGTATGTAAACGATGAGTAATTATCAGAGTAGTGCGATTTTCCAGGATATTCTTAATCGCTATCCCTATCTTTTCCTCTGTTTCACTATCAATAGCACTCATCGAATCATCGAGGATTAAAATATCAGGATTGGTAAGGAAAGCACGAGCTATAGCAACACGTTGCTTTTCTCCACCTGAAAGAGTAGTTCCTCGTTCACCCACAATAGTTTCATAACCTTTATCAAAAGTGGTTATAAAGTCATGAGCTTGAGCTAATTTAGCTACTTCCATGACTTTCTCTTCTGAAGCGTTTTGAAAACCAAATTTAATATTCTCTGCAATTGTCTGAGAGAATAAATAAATATCCTGTTCAATTAAAGTTACTCTTTGCCTAACCATATCTAAGGGATAGTCTTGAATTGGTTTTCCATCAAGTAAAATAGATCCTTCTTGAGGATCGTATAACCTTAACAATAGCTTGGCTATAGTTGTTTTCCCACAACCAGTTGGACCTACTAAAGCTACACGCTGATTAGGTTCGATTTTAAAGTTTAAATTCTTCAGAACTTGTGTATTATTATGATTACCATTGGAATAAGAAAAGGAAACATTTTGAAATTCAATAGTACCTTTGAAAATATTTGTATAATCAGTTCTTTTAGCAGGTAAAAGCTCTACCTTACCTTTTGTAATAATCTTAAACAACCTCTCACTTGCACCAAATCCTCTGATCATATCTCTTGTAGCCCAAAAAATCATATTTGTAGGATCAATGAGAGCAGTTAAGAGTAAAAGTACAGCAGTTAAAGCACCTATTGATACAAATCCATAAATGATTAAGAGAGTACCAGAAACTAAGGAACCACCAATAGCAGCATAAAGAAACAATAAAGGATAAAAGCGAGCTTGAATTCTTATTTCACCTAATCTATTCTCTCTGAATGCTTGGACGGACTTTCTAAACTTTCTATATTCGAAATCCTCCGCGCAAAAAGCTTTAGTAACTTGGACACTATTCAAACTCTCTTGTAAAGAAACTGTAACATCTGCGTGCTTTGTTAAAGATTCTTTTGAATAAGGAATCAAATGCTTCCGATAACGCAAGACAAAATAAACATAGAATGCCAAAAATGGTATAAGAAGAAGACCGATTATATAATTTAAAAGAAGAATTTGCACAAGAGTGGCAATTGTTTGCACGAAGGGATAAATGTAGAACGAACCATGAGCTATAAGTGTATTAACTACCCGTAGATCGTTGGTAGCTAAAGCTTGTAAATCACCTGTTTTAATACCATCATGAAAACTGAGAGGTTTGTTCTGAACATTCACAAAGAATTCACTACGCATTGACTGTTCAGTTTTAGAACCTAATTGGTGTCCAATCATCCAAGTTGAATACTCAACAATGTTTCTAAGCAAATAAAATCCTATCAGTGTTAATATTATATATAGAAGAGTCGTTTCAAATTGCTCAAAAAAAATGGTTATAACAAATTGCTTGTTTATGATAGAATCAATTAAATCACCAATAAAAACAGGAATAACTGTTCGCAAGAAACATACAGCAATTATCCCGATAAAATTTAGTATAAAAAGCATTTTATGATTCAATACATGAACAAAAAACCATTTTACATAACCATTTTGTTCTTTTGCTTTTTTGTAGCTCTGCATAGAATTTCCTCGATTAAAGTTGAATTTAAAAGAAAAACATCATTTTAAAAGCTTTTTAATTAATTAATTAATTCTTTTCTCTTGAGTACCCATTTCTTCTTTAGGCTTTCTCTAATCCTAAGCTAAGCTGTTGAAAAATAAAATGCGAGAAAACACTATCAAAATAGAAAGTCATATACTCACTTCTTCTTTAAGGTCGAGAAGTCCAGTTCAGGAAGTATGAACATCATAAGTAAATACAGATTTTAGAGAATAATAAAAGTAAAGAGAAGAAATAGTAGATTATTTGATAATTTATGCCTTTTTTCAGATAACCTGACTATTTCCAACTTATTTGAAAATAGATTTATTATTCCCAAGACCACTTGAATTTGTTTTTATCCCTATTTGGAATGAAATCTTGAAGACCATCAAGTATTTCTTTGAATTCTGGTAGTGTTTTACTTCCTAGTACTAACTCAATATAAGCAGATGATTTGTTGTCCACTCTATAGACATTTTCGAAAACCTTGAAGACAATTTTAACAATCTCGTTAAAATCCCTTGGTTTCTCATTGAACTGTCTAGAATAGATATCATTGGAGTATTCTTCAGCTCGTATCCCTAAGGTTTCGAGAATCTTGATATGTTTTTGGTCAAAATGTGATTTTGAAGGAATATACTGGTCACCAGAAACTTGCATGTATAATTCGTTCTTGCTTTTTTTGAATCTGAAGTTAATCCAACAACCATCAACAACAATCATGCAGTAATTTCCACCAATTCCGGATTTAGTTAAATGTTCAAGTGCATACGCTAACCCTTCTTGAGGTTTAGGTCCTCGTTCCCTACTTTCCTCGAGACGACTTGCTAAATCACCCAGACTTTTTGAATCGGGACTTGTGCCATCAGGGCTTTCTCTTTTAGATTCCAGCGATTCAAGCATCTTAACGAGTTTTGGACTGTAGAGTCCTTCTCGAAGTCCTTCTTCAATTTCAGCTTTTGCTGCTGCTTCAATTTTTGTAGCTAGTTCAGGGTTTTCAAGGAAAATCTGTCGTACTTCTTCAATTTCTGGAACTTGCTCAACATAATGTTCTCCCTCTTGATCAACAACTGAGTAGAAACTTTCTGTCTTGACTATCATCGCATGAGCTCTCATGGAAACAACTTCATCTTTTAATCGTTTGGTTCTTGTTTCCACTTTTAGTGGAGCTTCAAATGCTAGAATCTTATGACGATAATACAATGTGATTTTCTTCAGATAATTAGTTGAGGATTTTGAAAAGAACTCCAAGGGAACAAATTGGGTTGCATACATTGGAATATAATGGGGAATTAAAGCTCCTTGTCCAGTGGGGACTAGACTAAAGGCAGAGCCTGATGCTACAACTTGAAATCCCTCAGGTAGATCATGGAGTTGTATGGAGAATTTATTATTTTTAAATTCAAGCACTTCTAGTTTCCCAGAACAAGATAGCTTTTGAGTAGAAATTTGTTGTAAGATCATTGAATTGAATGTCCCAGAATAAGGCATGTTTGGAATGCCTGAATGGGACTGTGGAAAGAACGCAAAGACTCCTGGCCATTGGACAATACCTGGATGAGGCATAAGTATTGTCGGGTGTGCTTCAAAATCATAACTGCCAGAGAACCCACTAGAGGATTTCTCTATTCTCAGAGTAATTTCAAAAGGAATAACATAATTAGCTGAGATGTTATAATCACCTATTCCGTTTGAGGATATAAAACCTTGAATAAATCCATCGAAATATTCTTTTCCTGGTTTAGACATGGTTACGCTTCCTCCATTTCTGAAAGTGAGTTGACCATGAGCTCACTCTTTTCCTTAATTTGTGAATAGATTGATGTTAGCTCTTCATTCGATTCATCTTTCTGATCTAAATAGTCAGTTAACTCGTCTTCCATACCAGTTGGAGATGGAAATCCATTCTCTGTTTTACTTGTAAGTTTCTTCATTATTTCCCGAACATCTTTCATTTTCTTTTCAGGATCTTTCTTTGATTGGTCATTAATGATCTCTAACAACTGAGGACTTGAAGATGAACAGAGAGCATTGAAAAGTTCCAAGTTGTGCATAAACCTTGCATCTAATGACTTTTGTAAATCTAGAATTTCTTTGAGCAATTGAGAAAATCTAGCTCTTTCTTGACCGCCAATTTCTTTTTTCTTTTTAGATTCTTTAGGTTCTGGTTTCGTGGGTTTCTTTTTCTTTGGTTTCTCTTTTTCTGGCATTTTGATTCCTAAACTCTCCCCCAAGCCACCCATTACAGATTTCATTTTTTTAATTTGATATTCTTGATATTTCATCTGAAGCTCTTGCTGAGTAAGTTGTTCTGATGGATCAATCTCACCCGCGTCTATAAGTTCCTTTTTCCATTCTTCCATCATTTTCTTTATCATATCCATTTAATTCAACTCCAAACCTAATCTGATTGATTGAAAGGTGTAAATATATTATTAACCAATTCAATCATAACTAATTAATCTTACTTTTCATTAAAGTAGAAGCCAACCAAAACTTCAGGACTCAAATCATAAATGATGATTATAATTTTAAAGAAGGGAAGGATAAAGAAAAGAAAAATAACTAATATAAAATCACCAAGTGGAATCACTGGAATATAATTCAAATACATACTAACAACCCCAAGATGAATGAATTAATTAACTGACTAATTGATTGATTTTAAAACAAAATATAAGATAAGCAAATAGTATAATTGATGCTTTAGTCTCACACTTCTTCTTTAAAGTTTAGAAGTCCAGTTAAGGAAGGACGTGTTAGGTAGTAATACAAACTAAGTGAAGAATTAATAAGATAAAAACGAATATTTCAGAAGATAATCTTAGATAATTGACAGCAGATATATTTGTAATTAATGAAAAATTTGAATTCATATAAAGCTAGACATATTTGTAAAAATCATCAAGATCAACCTTTGCAAGTTTGAGAGCTCCTTTTAAGGTGCCAAATTTTAATTCTTTATGCAAAGGAATAACAGTACCAATTTTTCCATTAGGTGTTATCTTAGATAAACGAACATGACTTCCTTTTTGACCGGAAATAGAAAAACCAAATTTATTGCAGAGAATGTTTATTGTTTTTCTTCCTGAAACAGGTTTATACTTTGGCAGTCTTATCTCCTCCCTTTAAAGAGACTTCAAAAGTAGTGATAATAGGAGGATTATCGATTATTTCTGGAAATTCCTCTAGATATAATTCTGTTGCTTCTTTCAAATTTGCTAATGCTTCTTCAATTGTACTTCCTTGACTGACAGTACCAACTTGAGGGCATTCTGCGACATACATATCATCCTCTTTATAGAGAATAGCTGTTAAAGTAGACATGTTCATCATTTAATATAACACTCAGTTTTATTCTTTAAGTTTCTTATAAAAACCAAACTAATCAATGAGAATAAGAAAAATGTACAAGTCTCTGCACTCACGTCCTCTTTAAGCTCTAGAAGTCTATGTACTGTAATGATACACTTAATTTCTAATTAAAGAAAATTAACTAAAACTAAGGATATAAATTAACAATTAATCCAGAATTTAGTATTTAACCAAATATTTTTTTTGCTAATAATACTTAATTCAAAATTATTAAATGGTATTTTAACTTTAAATGAAAACTACTTTAATAGACTAGTGATAGAAATAAAAATGAAAACGTGATTTTTTATTATCATTAGTTCCGATTTGAAGGAATTGAAATGACAAAAAAAGTTTTAATATTCCTATATCATGGATGCGCTGAATTTGAAATTACTGTTACATGTTGGCAAATTGCTGAAAGCAGTGATTATGATATTGTAACAATAGCATATGATAAATCACCCATTTCCACAAATTCAGGATTTACTATGATTCCTGATCAACTAATTTCTGAGGTTCAGATGACAGAGGATATTGCAGGAATTATTATCCCTGGTGGTAGTCTTTTAGATTTACGTGTTGAATTACAATCTTTGATTCAAAATTTAAACAATCAAAATAAAATGTTAGCTGCAATTTGTGCTGGACCACAATATTTTGCTGCTTCTCAAGTGATCGGTTCAAGAAATTTTACTACATCACGAACACCAGAACGTTATAAAGAATTGAAGGAATCTGATCCTTTTAATTGGAACCAATTTGTAGACACTAGAATTGTAGTTGATGGGAATTTAGTGACTGCTAAAGGATTTGCTTTTTCTGATTTTGCTATTGAAATTTGGAGCTACTTAGGAATACTCTCGAGTAAAGAAGAGCGAGAAGAATGGAAATCATTATTTTTCCCTCAGAATCAATAGATGTTGATTGCAATTTTCATCAATCTTTGTCACAACTAAGCAAGTGAAAAACAAAAATCGTAAAATGTAGAAACACAGCACTCATTTCTTCTTTAAAATTTAAAAGTTCCCAATCAGCTGAAAAACGTTAAAATAGTCAATATAGAAAGGTAGTATTGTTATTTAATTATAATAAACTTAAAATATCATTTCTGCTTTTATTAAATTAAGAATGATTTGTGGGGGGTGTAATTGAAAATTAATCATTCGAAAAAAATTTTGAAAGGAATAGTACTGATTCTTTTAGTCGGTGGTTTTTTCATTTCATATAGCAGCTCATTTACTAATGCGAAAAAAACAGATAAGGAAATTGTTTTGACCCATATAGCAAATTATGATACATACGATTATGCAATGGGTGTGTTTGTAAAAGATGGAATAGCATACATTGCTGATCAACATCAAGACTTACACATCGTAAATGTTAGTGATCCCAACAATCCAACATTTTTAGCACAAGGAAATTTCATTAGTTCAACTCGATTTGGTGTTTATGTTCGTGATAATTATTGCTTTGTTTCTGGATGGAATAATAGATTACCAATCTTTGACATAAGCGATCCTTCACATCCAGTGCTTGTGAGTTCTTTATATGGGTTCAATGATGCTTGTGACTTTGTAATTAGGGATGATTTAATCTACATTGCGGACTTTATCCATGGAATGTACATCTATAATATTAGCAATCCTACCTCACCAATATTTGTAGGAGCTTATAGTGGTGGTTTCCAAACATGTGATATTGTTCTTCGAGGGAAATATGCTTATCTAACTTCATTGGTCGGTTTAGTAATACTTGATATTTCTGATCCAACTAATCCAAGCTTTATCAATTTATACAGTACTCCTAGTCGAATAGATGGTCTAGTAATACGAGGAAAAACTCTCTATTTAGCTGCTGGCTATCAAGGATTCATAATTTTAGATATCACTAATCCTATAGCACCTACTTTTGTTAGTAGTTGTGCACTTCCAGGTTTCGCTACTCGAGTTGAGTTGAAAAATAATTACGCATTTGTCTGTTGCAGTTCTGGAGGATTACATGTTATCAATGTGAGAGATGTTACAAATCCAGTAATAGTTCACCAATTGACACAATATACAGGAGTGAGTAACATCTTTTTCAAAGGTAGATTAGCATACGTAACTAACGGTTTCAGTGGTCTAGAAATTTTCAGAATATCTAAAAAGTAATACCAAATTCCTCAAAAGAAATTAGTACAATCATTCAAATAAACGGAAAAATCTTGGTATGAAAATATTACTAGATTTTTCTTTTTTCCCTTTTCATTTTTAATTAAAATATGGAATTTCTTTTTTTTACTAAATGTTTGAAATTATATTTTCAAAAAATGAAAGTAAAATTAATTTTATTGAAATATGTTTTTTAAATAATTTCTTTCCAAATTAAAATACTAGGAACTATAGCTAAAATTACCAAACCTGCAATTAATGATAAAATAAATACAATATTGAAAAATGCAAAATTTCAAGGTTAAAATGAATATCCTTTATTTAAAGTTAGACCAACACTAATTCTTTTAAGATATATTAAAGATTAAAAGTATGTCAAAAGAATTTGGCGTTATTTATTTGCGAGTATAGATATTATGGATATGAAATTTAATATTATAATAAGAAGATTAGTTCCTTCTAAACAATTACTACCGGTTTTATCATCATATTTGTTTGATTCAATTGCTGTGTCGATCTATGGTACTTTTTTTGCTATTTGGTTAAGTGAAGAATTAGTTTCTTCCTACTTTGTTATTTCCACAATTATTGCATTCCCACCCATTCTAGCATTAATTGGTACAACTTTCTTAAGTTCCCTTTCAGATAAAACTGGTAAAAGAAAAGAAATAATGGCCTTCTCTCGTTTATTTTTAGTACTGCAGTATTTATTACTTATTTTTATCAATAAAACTATCTGGGTGGTATTACTGATAGTAGGAACAACGGGGATTTTTACTCAAGTCTATTATGTTATGAATAATACTTTAACAACTACCCTCTGTTCATCCGAACAAAAGGGAGAGATGTCTAGCTATCAACTAATTTTCTCGAGTCTGGGATGGATGATAGGAAGTGGTACATCCGGATTGCTCTATAATAAATGGAGTATTTTGGGCTGTTTATGCTTCGCAGCTATTTCTGCGTTTATTGCTGGAATCATTGCTCTTTTTTCTCCTAATAGATTAAAAGATGAAGAACAAAATAAGGCTAAGGAAGTAGAAGAAACAAATGATTGTGTCTTTGAAACAATTGATTCTTCTGAAGAAGTAATTCCGCTAATTCATGGAAGTACTAATGGTATAAGTTCTAGAATGATAACAACCTGCCCAAAATCGTCCTCTTTTTGGGGAATTTTGAAACGTCAGCAAGTGATTATTTTGCTGATAACAATAGGTATTTTTGAATTGAGTTTGGGACCATATTTTACTCTTGGAACAGTGTATTTGAAGCAAATCGTTGGTTTGTCCAATAATCAAGTTTCATTAGCTTTTACCTTGTCAACATTAGTTGGGATGATTACTTTATTTGTAATTTCCAAAATTATTGACAACTATGGACGCAAACAGTTCCTAATTTTTTGTCTAACCTTTTATGCTATTCATTTTATAATATTCTATTTTCTCTCTTGGTCAGTGATAGGCATCATCATTATGTGGGCAGTACCATTGTATGCTTTCAGAAGTCCTGTAGTAAATACTATGATGGCGGATATAACATCTGATCATGAACGTGCTCGAGGTATGGCACTGTTACAATATGAACAAGTGCTAACAATAAATACTGGGGCAATCATTGGTGGATTAATATGTGATAAATTCACTTATGGATTAAAAGCAATACCAATTACAATCGTGATTTTTTCGTTAATAGCTCTTGTGTTGGCTATAATTGCTATCAAAGAAACAAATAGTAAATATCTGAAGAAAAAGATGTTAAAACAAATCAATCAATGATTATTGTATTTGCTCTACTTGATAATCAAAAAGAAAAAAAGGGATGGTTTTATAAAAATAGTTCCTTTCATTCTTCGTTTTTAACCAAACATTTGACGATCTCACAGATATACATTCGATGAAAATCATTGTCCTTGTAAACATCATCCCTGATAGGAGTTATGAAGTTCTTATTGTCGATATCATGAGCGTATATTTTTTTACAGATGAATACCATACGCGATTCTTGAAAATAAATTGTATCTGAATCCTCAATAAGAGAAAGATTCGCTTCTTCCATTTTATTGATATCTCGACCGGATTTTGATCCAAGAAGGTTAAGAACTGGTTTATACTCCTCACTAAAGAAACCAATACTAAAATAATCACTTTTTTCAAGGAATTGATAGGTATAACGACTTGGTCTGACAAAAATAAAACAAACAGGTTTATACCATAAAATGCCTAAACCTCCCCAGGAAGCTGTCATCATATTATAGTTCTCTTTTGAACCAGAGGTTATAAGCATCCACTCTCTACCAATCAATTTGATAACATTATCAGTTATTTCTCTAGGGTGTGATTCTATAAAAGTCATAATTAGGTAATCAATATATTGTGCTATTAAATTTAATCATATTCTGGATTATTATTACTATGAAATTCTTTAATCTTAAAAATTCATGAAATTTAATGTATTCAATAACATATGTAAAAGAGAGAAAAGGAGAATTTTATATTTTCTTCTTTTAAAAAAAGCATCTAAATAAGAATTATAGAATACACAGCACCAACATTTAGAATTATTGATGGTGTGCTAAAAATAATATAAGAAATTTTTTACACAATTGGATCTTATAGATATTTATTATCAAATCTAATCAATTGCCATTTTTCTGTTGAATTGTTTCGTAACAGCTCATTAATAGAACAGTTCTGGAACCAATCATCAGTAACAATAGGCACGGTACCAAGAATTTGTTTTAGTAAACAAAAAAGAGTTCTTCTATGACATATAATTAAGATTGTTGAATCCTCTGTATTAGTATTAATTATCTCTGTAAAAGCTTCCATAACTCGGGTAGATAATTCTTCAACAGTTTCTCCACCAGGGAAACGTTTTGAAACATTTTCCCAGCAAAAATTGAAATAAGCTTTCTCCTCTTCAGTCAACTTCAAAGATTTCTTACCTTGAAAGAACCCAAAATTTAATTCCCTCAATTTCTCAGTAAAGGTGATTTCTGTAATATTAAAATAAGAAGCTATTAGTTCTGCTGTTTTTGCAGCTCGTTGTAAATCAGAAGAATAGATTCTATCAAAAATATATGTTTCTTTCAAGTCTTTTCCTGCTTTATGAGCTTGTTCTACACCTTTCTTACTGAGGGGATAATCTTTTTGTCCTTGTATCTCTTGCGCAACATTTCCTTCGCTCTGCCCATGTCGAATTAGTACAACTTTCATTTTATTACTCCATCTAGATTTAATAACCACAATTATCCTTTTAAGACTAAGGTGTGTATATCAGCAGTTCAGTTTCTTCTCATTTATATGTAAAATTTTACATAGCTCTATTATGTCATTATTATTACAGTAAAATCCTATAACTTGTAATTATTGAGTTCTTTTATTGTTTTAAACAAATCAAAAGGATGCGCTAAATTAAGAAATAAATATAATAAGAATCTCAGCACTCACTTTTTTATCATATATTTTAGTAATTTTAGCACTTTATGATTGGCTCTTTTAAAACTATTAGCTGGTTTTCTGTCATATTTGAATAGAACTACAAAGAGAAAGTTTTCAGTAATTATTATCTGCAAATAAGATAGGAAATTAGACTAGACACAATGTTATTAACAGATTTTAAAAATTTTAAATTGAATAACTATGGAACTAAAAGAACTATTATCAATTGTTAAGAATGAATTTGCTGCCCCGGAAGGGATAGATTATCATGAATTACTGCCAGAATTAGAGAGAAATTTAGGTTCTCCTGATACTAAAATTCGGGAAAATAGTATGGAAGTTCTTTGGCATTGGGAAACTAAAGGAATTTTAACAGAAACAGAACTTATCGAACTTGGAAAGAGAATGGCTGCGAATTTATCTTTTGGATTGGGAGAAGCAGAAACTGATAGTGTATTTTTACGATCATTTTCCGCTCTAATACTTAGAGGTGTTATTCATACAGATAAATTACTTCTAGAAGGAAAACTAAAAGGTCTCAAATCATTCATGAAAGTTGAACTTTTAAAAAAGTGGTCGGAACAAGCAATAGAATATTTTGTTAAAGAACAAGATTTACGGGGGTTTATTCCAATAAAGGAGTGGGCTCATTCACTTGCTCATTGTAGTGATCTATTATGGGAACTAGCACTTCATCCATTAATAGGTAAAGAAGAGCATTTGAAGATTTTAGAAGCGTTAGCACAGAAATTCACTCAACCTGCTACTTGTGTTTTTACAGCCTCAGAAGAGGCTCGCATTTGCAGAGTGGTTGCAGCAATACAAAGAAGGAACTTGGTTCTACCAAAAGAATATGAAAAGTGGCTACAACAAATTATTACACCATATGCTGAGACTAAATGGTTTGAGGATATGGATGATTTATCTATTTTACAGTTTAAATTGAATGCTCGAGTGAATGTAAGACTATTCTTGCACAGATTAGCTAATTTGTTACAATTAAAAGAAGAAGATTTTGATGAAACACAAAAATTGATTTTCAAGGATATTTCACAATACAGGGATTTACTTCTTGAAATGATTGATAAAGGTTTTAAGAAAATGATTGGCTCAAATATCTATGGCTAAACATAATAAATATAATTCGCTTAAAAAAACAGTAAAAATACGAAAGTAATCCCAGCATACTTTAAATTGATAACCTAATACAATAGAATGCTTAGGATTCACACTTCTTCTTTAAGGTCTAGAGGTCCAGGTCGGGAAGGACTCGCTGAGGAGGGAAGTTTTAAGCATTTAACCAAAAAATAAATGAATATCATTGTTTAATTTAATGTATATTTTGGGTAGGGTATAAGATGAGATTATTTAGAAAAAATTTGATACTAATTTTTTTATTGATACTTATTACAATCGTAAAACCAATGAATTTTGAAGCAAAAATAGAAGAAACAACAAATGATATTAATTTAATCCCTCAAGCATTGGGTGTCTATAAGAAATGGTCATTTAAGACTGGTAATGTTATCTACTCATCTCCAGTAGTTGTTGATTTAAATAAAGATAAGTACTATGAAGTAATAATCAGTTCATATGATAGTAGACTTTATTGTTTAAATCATAAAGGCAACAAGAGTTGGGATTTTATTGATAGTGAATGGTATTACTCATCTGCTGCTGTAGCTGATTTAGATGGAGATAATTTACTCGAGATAATAATGCCAAAGTTAGATGTACTTTATTGTATAAGAAATACAGGTACAGTGAAATGGAGCTACACAATAACAACAGGAGCAGGGGGTTTATCTAATACTCCTTGTATTGCAGATTTGGATAATGATGGAACGTTTGAAATAGCAGTTGCACATGAAAGAGATATGTACTGTTTTAGTCACAATGGAAGTGTCGAGTGGGTTTATAGTGCTGGAAATTGGTTTGATTTTGCTTCTATAGCTTGTGCAGATTTAGATGATGACGGAAAGCTCGAAATTATTGCTGGTTCTTATGACTACAAAATACATTGTATAAATTATAATGGAACACAAAAATGGACCTATGATATGGGATCTTACACGGAAGCTTCCCCAGCAATAGCTGATTTAGATAGTGATGGAAAACTTGAGGTAATTATAGGATCTGATGACAATAAAGTTTATTGTTTAAATCATATGGGATTAAAAAAATGGGAATACTCAACAGGAGATTCCATTTATTCTTCACCAGCTGTGGGGGATATAGATAATGATGGTCAAAATGAAGTAGTAATTGGTTCTAATGATAATTCTCTTTATTGTTTAGATCATGATGGTTCATTTCTTTGGAGTTATCTAACAGGAGGTGATATCTATTCCTCACCTGTAATAGCAAATTTGGATAATGATATGACACTAGAAGTGTTAGTTACATCTAATGATGGCTACATTTATTGTTTAAGTAATACTGGCACAAAAGAATGGGATTATTACATTAGTGGGGGTTTTCGATCATCTCCAGCAATAGCTGACATAGATAATGATGGCATCGTGGAAATAATATTAGGTTCAATGGATAGTTATGTCTATTGCTTAGGATTAACGGGAGTAACAAAATCCGGAAAAATTCCTTGGCAATGTTATATGGGTTCTGCATTACGAAATGGACGAATGGATTCTGATTCCGATTCAATAGATGATTTAACTGAACAATTCTATAACACTAATTCTGCGCTTAATGACTCAGATGATGACTTTCTAAGTGATTGGGATGAAATCTATTACTATCCAACAGATCCTCTTGATGGTGATTGTGATGATGATCAAATAAAGGACGGCATAGAAATACTTACTTTGAATACTGATCCATTTAATAATGATACAGATTCTGATGGATTATTTGATTTTGAAGAGTGTTATTACTATGGAACTGATCCAAATAACAAGGATACAGATGGGGATGGCTATACGGATTATTTAGAGATAGAAGAAAATACTGATCCAAAAAATCCTTTAGATCATCCTCCAGAAACAATAACTGTAATTCCTCCACCAGAAACGATAACTGTAACTCCTCCACCAGAAACGATAACTATAACTCCTCCTCCTGAAACCATCACTCAAAATAATACAGTCACAACAACAGTTGAAACTGGTATTATTTTCACATCAGTTATAATTACAGCAACTATTGGAATTACTACAGTAGTTCTACTCCTCAGAAAACGACGAAAATAGGTTAGTTGTGAAAGCTCTTCAAGCTTTTACCAATTTTCTTTTTTTATTAAAAACTACTCAGGACACACACTTCTTCTTTAAGGTCTAGAAATCCATTTCAGTAAAGACACGCTGAAGCGGAAAGTTTCTACTAGAATGCAACTCAGTATCTTTAATTGTTTTTTCTTGCTTATTGAATCAATCATTTCAAGCGGGATAACTTCTTTAATAGGGAAAGTTTGCCAACATCAGGGACTTTTCTCCTGTGTATTAATCCATTCTTGTAATTAATCTAAATGTTCTTTTACATCACAAAGAGGATATTAGCCAACCTCCTCACCAAAACTATAAAAATGAAATCGTATTAGTAACAAATCTTTTTGACTATAGTAAAAAATTTAGTTAACACATAATTAAAAAAGTGATATGATTGTTGATGAATTACAAAATAATTAAATTCAATCCTCAAAAATCCCCTTCTGATTTAATTAATGCTTACTTAGAATTCTATCGGGAAATAATGATAGAAGAATATCCTGATGAAGATCCTAAATATAGAGTAGCTCTTCAAAAAGAAAACATATACAAAGATCATGTTTTGTTTGAATATACAAGATTGTTAGCCATTGATGGATCAAAGGAACTCAAAGTTATCGGAGAAGCAAGTCTAGAAGAACCAACAATGAAACATCCTGTTTTTAATGAACAAATACAAGCATTGTGGTTCTGGATAAGAGTAGAGAAGGAGTACAGAAGAAATAGTATTGGCACAAATCTTTTCAGAAAAATCATAGAAAAAGTAAAAACAGATGACAGAGTAAAATTTCTGCAAATCGCTTCATTTTTAGAATCTGGTAATCATTTTTGTGAAGAATTAGGTGGAAAAATAGCATTACTAGGAGCTTTAAACAGATTACTTTTCAAAGATGTTAATTGGAACTTAATAAATGAATGGATTGTTTCTGGTGAAGAGGTTTCCAAAAGAGAAAATGTTACTTTACTTGTTTTTGAAGAAGTACCAAATACTATTGCTCAAGAATATGTTAATTTATATACGAAATTAATGCAATCAGTTCCTTTAGGCGAATTAGTTGAAACACCCATTGAAACCATAGAATCACGTAGAATTCGAGAAGAATATTTTAAAAAATCAAATGTAAGATGGATCACTTTTGTTACCAAAGAATTAAATGGAACATTCAGTGGATTAACAGAAATTAATTATACAAATAAAATGCCTTTCATTGCTGAACAGGAATTAACAGGTGTTTTGCCAGAAAGAAGAGGTCGAGGATTAGGAAAGTGGTTAAAAGCGACAATGTTGTTGTGGATTAAAGAAAATCTTCCCGAAGTAACCACTTTTATCACTGGTAATGCAGATACGAATGCACCGATGTTATCTATTAACGAACGCATGGGTTTTAAAAAATATAAAGAAGAAAAGTGCTACAAATTTTCAGTACAAGAATTAATTAATAGATTATAAAGAATAATTACATAAATCATTGCAGATTTCTTGTAATAATTTCTCTTCACTTTCATCAGAATTATCTATTTTAAACACCTTTATCTGAAAACGACTAAGTAATTTTAGTTTAAAAATAACTAATAGATAACAAATGAAACTAAGAAACAATGGAATATTCACTTCTTCAAGAATTTTAGTAAAACAAACCTAACCTACACACTAGGTAAATTAAAACCAAAAGAAAATAGAAAAGATATAATAAAACGGTAGAATACTACGACACTCGTTTCCTCTTAAAGGTCTAGAAGTCTAGCTAGGAAATGATATGTTGTTGTAGTAAAATTGAAAAAATGAAGTGGAGTTTTATTTTCCGCCTAAACCTAAGATATTTTGTCCTGTACCTACTTGCTGAATATTGATTATTGTTTCACAACTAGGGCAGACAAATACCATAGAATAAATATAAGTGGTACCTCCAATGAATGGTGTACGAGGACCATCAGCTTTTCCCATATAGCCTCTTATTATTGAAATCTCCTCTTTACAATAAGGGCATTTCATCTTCCGACCAAATTCAAATGAATATTCCAATTCCATGATTTGTGAAATATATTTCCTGAACATTTTCCTCACTCTGAGAATTACAATTAATAAGAAATCTAATGACTTTATTAAGCTGTTTAAATAAAAAAAGGTAATTGAGTTCTCAGAAAATCCATTCCTTTATTTTCTAAATGGTTCCTTTATGTGAATCTTCGAGAACGATATTTGCTTTAGCAAGTTTTCAATATACTCAGCTACAACTATGTACACTTCAAAAATTAAAAATAATAAGAAAATTTTCTTGCACTATTAATGTAAAGTTCATTTGAAAGTTTTGCAATTGAAATAATAAGATCTTCAATATAAGTTTTAGATAATTTATCAAGAGGGGAGTAGGTGTTTTCAGATCAATTTGAAAGCACAACAGAGAGAATATAAAAAATGAAAATTCTGCTACATTGGAACTAAGGTAACATATACAATTTAATTTTCTATGTTTTTTCTTAGATTATCCATCACGATGATATCTAACAATGAAATAATAAGCCAACATTAGGAGAGAGTCATATTGAGGATTAATCACAACTTCAGATTGATCCTTTATGAGATTGAGTCCAGTTTTGAACATTAGTAAGAGCCCTCCTCTATTATTAGAAACTAATCTGTAACTTGAATAAGTATTTAATTTAAAATTCTAATCTATAAAATTCTTAAGACTAATATTTTCCTTTGCCAAAAATTGTATTTCAACACACACTATAAGTGACCCCATAATGTGAGCTGGTCTTTTAAATAAATTCAGAATAGTATTGCTCATGACATTCTCGATTGTAGCTATAGATAAGAATGAGAAAGAAGTTGGATTTGCAATTGCCTCTTGTGCTTGGAACGCGGGAATAGTTTGTCGAGCTGAAACAGAAAAAGGAACAATAGCTTCCCAAGCCCAAGGTAATCTTTTATTTCATTCAGTTTTTTTTAAGCAGATAAACGAAAACAAATCCCTAGAACAAATTATGACACATTTCAGAGAAATTGATGAGAGAATAGAAAGTAGACAGATTGGTATGATTACTTTCAAAGGTGAATCATTTGCATTCACCGGTGAAAACTGTACTTTTTGGGCGGGACATAAAATAGGTAAAGATTATGCTTGTCAAGGGAATATTCTTGTTGGACCTGAAGTCATTGAGGAGATGACTTCAGCTTTTGAAAAAACAAATGGTTCCTTAAAGGAGAAATTATTCGCTGCTTTACAAGCAGGAGATAATACTGGAGGGGATGCTCGAGGTAAACAAAGTGCAAGACTCCTTGTCAAGAAAAAAGGAGGAGGAGCTAGGGGAGCAAGTGATATAGTAATTGATATTATAATAGAAGATCATGAAGAACCAGTGCAAGAAATAGGTCGGATACTTGGTGTACACAAAAACCTTGATACACTATATGGATATTATGCCCAACTACAAAAAGCAGAAGGAGAAGAAGAAAAATTATTGATTCTAGAGAAAGCAGGAAAATTTCTTCAAGGTAAGGAAAAAGCGAGACATCACGATTTTTGGTTAGGGATAGGATACGCTTATTTAGAAATCGGAAAAAACAAGGAAGCTATTTACTACTTTAAGAAAGCCCTTGAGATAAGTCCAAAAACTATAGCAATATACGAAAAATCTGCTCAAGAAGGTAAACTACCAGAGGAGATTGTCAAGGCTCTGTTGGAAAAATGAGTCCTCAAAACTCACACTGCTTCTTGAAGGAGTAGCAATCTAGTTAAGCACGGACATAATTATGGGAGTAAATTAGTGATTTCTATCATAAAAGACCTTTAATGATTACTATTGGCGTGCCAGCATCTGCGGAACCAGTCACAAGATCTGCTAAGCTACCTGCAAGATCTTCGAGTTTTCTAGGTGTGGTGCCCTCCATAGAAATATTATCTATCGCATACGTTTTTTGTTTTTGTTCATCAATAATTTCTTCTATCTCATCTCTATTTTTTCCTTGGGAATGTAGGGTACCAACAAAAAATTTGTATTTTATACCTACACGTCTTCTATTCATCCCATCACTGTGACCAAAGGAAACAACAGGATCAGCCAGTTCATAAATCCCGGTTGAAGGATCCATATATGCTCCATCACCATAAATCATTACCTCAACTTTTTTTCCAGTAGTGTTTTTTATTGCTTTCTGGATAGCCTTAGAAACAGCAAAAGACTCTCTGGGTGGCAACTTTATTTTATCATCAGAATACATATTGGTACCAAGAAGTCCCCACTCTGACCAAGCGGTTTTACTGCTGTCATTAAATAAGTCTTGCATTGTGATAACATTTTCAAAAACCTTCTTGATTTTTTCAGCCATTTTGTCTCTTTCATGAATGCAAGATACAATAATACCCTTTGGTTTATGGTCGAGTATTTTATATTTATTATTGGACAAGATAATCTCTGCTTCAACATTAGCTTTTTTGATGATTTCTTCATATACTGCTAAATAATTCACCCCAGTAGCTGGATGACGAAAATCATATTTTTGTAATTGTTCTGCAAGTAGCTCTTCTTTATTCAGATTTATCCCCAGCTCCTCCTCTAATTCTTCGGGAGCAATTTGATTTCCAACACAATCTCGAGGATAGGAAAATTGGATGATCACCTTGCCTTTAGGAATAGCAGTCACCAATCCTTCCAAGAGAGGGATAAACCGATTACGACTTGCTATCGGAAAAAGTATTCCAATTGTGTCCGATTCGGTAAGGTTTAATTTTTCTCTAACTTCTATACCAATGTCTTCCTTTAAGATGAAATTATCCTGTGCTCTCGCAACGATAGATTCCTTGACACAGATGATATCCCCATCATCGATTAAATCATCCTCATGGCATTTTTTAACCGTTTTACTAACTTCCTCTACTATATTATCGCCTGGGAGGATAGCACCCATTTTGACACCAAAAGCTTTAACACCAAGATAAGAAGGAAATTTTTTCATAGTACTTCATCCAATAAATCGTTACCCTCCTTCTTTATAAAAAATTCTGTTTAAAGTAAAATGATTTTTTCACTAGACAAAATATCTGATACTTCCAATATTAATATAATGACTTAGATAACACACTTCTTCTTTAGGATCTAGAAGAAATAAAAAATACCGTAGAATGCTCAGCCCTCGCTTCTTCTTGAAGGGCTAGAAGGGAAACACAAGAAGGACAAGCTTAGTGGATAAAGAACTGATTATTTTAACAACTACTTGTGGTGCTCGGAAGAAGAAAAAACTCTTTAATTATGGTCCGTGAATTGTAAAACAGTTTACGTGTGATGAACTATGCCAAACCAAAATAAAGGAAAACAAGAACTTAAGCTAATTATTCTACCAAAACCTGATAAAAAAGGTGGAAGAACATTACTGGAGACACTTCAACTCAGACAAACAAATCGAAGTATTAGCTCAAAAGAGCTACCATTACAAATTCTTTCAAATCTTCTCTGGGTAGCTTGTGGAGTGAACCGTGATAAAGCGTCATTCAACAAACCGGGAAGGACTGCACCATCTGCGAGTAACTCACAGGAAATCGATCTATATGTTGTTCTGAAGGAAGGTGTTTACTTGTATGAGGTTATGCACAAATTGAAACCTGTTTTACTAGGAGACTATCGGAAGTTGTGTGGTAGAGGGGTACAAGTTCAAGTAATAGGAAGCGCACCATTAAACATCATCTATATTGCAGACCTTTCTCGCTACGATCTTGGACCAAACCAACCAGACCCACACATTGGGGACACAGAGATACAGAAATCGTACTATTATACAGATACGGGATTCATAGCTCAAAATATTTACGTATATGCTGCATCGGAGGGATTGGCAGTTTGGTTCCATAATTGCGATAAAGCCAGTATTGCTAAAGAGTTGAAACTACATCCCTATCAAATAATTCTGTTTGCGCAAACTATAGGGTATCCAGAACCAAAGAGTATTTCATAGACCCCAACGCGATCAAGACCGGTTGTGCTTGAGGATGATACTATTGAATTAAAAAAATCCTGGCTTTAACTAATCCATGTAAAAATAAAAGAAAAAACAATAATTGATGTAACGAACACTCACTTCTTCTGTAAGGTCTAGAAGGACAGTTCGGTAATGACACGCTTAGGTGGTATGTACGCACTGGTTGAGCATCTCGCCCGAAGACTCGATAAACACATAGAATCGGAAAATGTAATGGAGAATAATGATAAGTAAAAGAGTTAATATAAGAAAAACAACAAAAGGGTAGTAGTGATGTTTGAATGACTACTCCATTAATCACTGAAAGGATAGAAGTAAATCCAGAGATTTTAACAGGAAAAGCAATTATAAAAGGAACAAGAATTGCTGTGGAATTCATACTGGAATTACTAGCAAATGATTGGACATATGAAGCAATTTTAGAAAACTATCCACAATTGAAGAAAGCAGACATTCTCGCAGCAATAGATTATGCACGGATAATCATAAAAGATGAACAGATTCGACCAGTGAAGGTTGAAGAATGAAACCAAAATATCTTGCTGATGAGAATATTCCTCTAAAGATTGTTGAGGAACTCAAAGAGGAGGGATATCCTATAGAAAGCATTCCTGCGAAACAGTGGGGAATGCAAGATAAGAACGTGATAAAATATGCTTTTCAAAAAAAGCTGATAATTCTCACATTTGACAAGGATTTTGGTCAACTGGTTTTCAAAGAAAAACTGCAGGTAATTGGTATAGTTTTGCTAAGATTTCCACCTACTTCACCTTTAAGAATAAAATCTCTCTTAAGAGAAATTCTTGATGATGAGGATTTCAATCCACTAGGAAAATTCGTTGTTGTTCATGAAACACATATGCGAATCGTGGAATTACCTTAACTTGAAGGTAAGTGATATTTTATCCATTTTTTAAGTATCAACCAAGCAAGTAAAAAAACAAGAGAAATTAATCAAAATTCCATAGAATACTCATCCCTCGCTTCTTCTGTAAGGGTAGAAAGACAATTCGTAAGAGAAGAAATCTGTAGGTATTGCAGGACTTTATATTAATGTTTGAAAAAATCTAATTGCACCTATCCTTACTATTCAATGCTTAAAGTCTAGATAATGAACAGAAAGGTTGTCACATTCATAACAAGGTTAAATGATGCATGAGATAAAATTGCAGGAGCAATCGAGTTGCTTTTTTCTTTACAAAGAGTAAAAATAATACTTACACCCATCATTAATGAAAACCAAACAAATCCATTCAAAAATTGAATTTCCAGTCCATTTATAGCATCATATGTAATCCCATAATGAAAGATATGAATTGTGGCAAAAGCTAAGCTATTTGCTAAATAGCCAAGCCATTTCTTCTCTTGAAATTTAAATGATTCATGAATCAAACCTCTGAATAGAAATTCTTCACCAATAGGACTGAATATTATTGATGGAATGGTAACGATTAAGAATAGAGCTGTTGGATTTATCATAGCACGATCTTCTTCTGAAATTACTTGATTTAATAAGGAAATAAACCAATGATCGTTAGTATTGCCAAACAGTCCAAAACCAACAAGATAGACAATTATAGCTGAACCAGCTCCAAGTAAAATCCCATAAATAATCCATAATGGTTTTTCTATTTTTCTTAATCCTAATCCTTTCCAACCAATTTTTGTATAGAAGATGAATGGCAAAGGCCACATTAAAACAAAACTTACTAAAATGAGTAATCGTATGCTTTCTGGTCCCAGACAACCAATACCTCTTAGAACCAAAAAAACTACATAAAGAATAATACAAACAATCCAACTTTTTTTCAACACTCGATGAATCTTAGGTCTTAATGGGATTCTTTCATCAATAGTTTGCAAAGAAATGCCATCAATAGTTTTTTCTCTATCTGTTGCTTGCCCATTTAAGCTTTCATTCAATCGTAACACCAAATCGAATAGTTATCAAACATGGATAGGATACTTTATGTAATAACTAATTCATGAACAATAATCCTATCTATTATGCAGCAAGATAGTATATATTCATTCTGAAAATAAGCTCGATATTAAAATTGGTTAAAAAATTAGTAAAATAAAAGTAAAAATTTCCGTAGATATACTGGGCCCTCGCTTCTTCTTGAAGGTCTAGAAGGAAGATACGGTGATGACACATTCAAGTTTTAATAAAAATCGTACTTTAATAATTATTTTTCTCGAATAATTCTATATTTTTCTAAATCTTCACCTTTTAGTTCATGAAAACTATTGTCAGTACGAATAACATATGTTTTCTTTCCATTAATATCAAAAAGTGGCACTAATATTGGAGAATGGTTACAAGAAGGAATAAATACAATTACTGTTTTTTCAGTTGATATAGTAGAATACTTTGTAAAAAATGGATAAACTGATAAAACAATAGCATTTCCAGTGAATATACAACAGTTAGAAAGAATAAACAAACTAGTGGTAAGAAAAAGTAATAAGAGATTACCAAGAAAAGTACAACATTAGCGTTAAGCTAGTATGCGTGTTATATATTCTAAAGGAGTAAATGTGAATGAATAAAAAATTTCTATGGTTATTTTTAATTTAACACTTATCATTACTCTTCCAGCTTTTCAAGGTTCGGTAATGGTTTCACCTGAAGATATCGCAAATTATACAACAACTGGCGAAGATAATGATAATAATAATCTGACCACAAATGATTGGTCTGAAAATTATGATGGGAATATGGTTGATATAATCGAAATTGATGATCAAAATACTATCATCTTAATGAACGACACATATGAACTGAAGGTACATCATAATGATACAAGTGTGGGTGTAACAGCAACAAAACTGGATCCAATTCCAATGTTGAGTGCAGATGCAGATGAAGAGCTTTTTGATATTGAATTCAACATTTTACCTGCTGGTAAGTTCTTAGACATTACTTTACCGACTGCTCATATAGAATTAGAACAAGCAGCTGATGAAGATGATTATTGGTATGCTAGAATAAATGAAGAAATGTATATAGTAATGAATACGACAGAAAGATATATTGAAATATTTTACTTAACCTCGACTCTTACAGTGGATGATAGCACGATATATTACGACGATTCTGCTAACATGGATAATCAGTTTATGTTATCAAGATTATCAAAAGATCAATTCTATCTCATGTGTCCTGACGGTTTATTTGATATCTACTATAATGATACTCATGTCGGTGTTGATTGGCATACTGTGATGCCTGTATACCCCATAGGTCCACATTTACCATTCCAATGGACACAGGTGTTGCACCAATGGTTTCAATATCTTTTGTTGATAATTGTGTAATGATCGAATGGGAAGATGTAACAGTTCAAATCTTATTAGATATGGTCGTTATAATCATTGGTGCTATAGTGATAACGTGGTATTTCCTATTGCTTATTTCAATGGTAACTATAATCATTTTTGATATAACAATTATTTTCTATTTAACGTTAGTAGAATTAATTTTAGTTTTAATCTATTACACATTAGAGATTAAAAATTATGAAACACAAGTAGTTATAGTGTATGAATATATAGAAATAGTATTCGTATTCATATCAATTTCAATATGGCAATTAACTTTCATATTCCACTTTGAATTCTGGTTTATACAAATTATCTTCTTAGTTGATTTAGTAGCATTCATAATAATTAATCAAGTAAGAATTCTCTTCATTCCTGTTATTGTCCCAATTTTCATCTCAGTAATTTACTACGTTCCAGTAATTATGAAAGAATATGTGCACATCTATTTGCCTTATGCAGCAGAACAGATATTTATCGATGTCTATGATGAAGATCTGAAGTTTCCAGCGCATACTATCCAATATCTTGTAAAAGACCAATTGGGTAATCCAATAGTCGATGCAACAGTTAGTGTTGACTATAATGGTACTAATTATCCCGCTACTCACGTGGGTGGTGGAATCTACGAAGTAGGATTACCAGCTTCGAATGAAACTGAAACAATAACAGTAACTGCTACCAAACAATGGTATCCTGATGCAAGTTTAACCTATGATCTTACAGTTGATTGGATAGCTATCAATGAAACCACCACAACAACAGTAACTGAAGAAGGCGCATTACCAATAGTACCAATTTTAGCATCACTATTTTCAATCTCAATTTGTGCTTTAGTTATCAATCGAAAGAAAAGAAATTAGGTCTATATCCTAATTTAATTTCTTTTTTCTTTTTCTATCTATTTTCTATGTAATCTCTGTACCTTCTTCTTCAAGTGTTCATATGAATCTAGTTCCAACTAAGCGAACGCCATACAAAATAAAATAATAAAAAATAAAAACCGTAAAATGTTTCGACGCTCGTGTCCTCTTTAAGGTCTAGAAGTCCAGTTCGGTAATGGCATGCTTAGGTGGTGAAGAAAAAATAATTTTGATAATATTAAACGGATCAATTTACAGTGATTTAAGTAGCATTACCAATTTGGATTTAAGAATTGGTAATTCTGTTTTAATAACTTCCCATGTAAGCTCAAGATCAACTCCGAAATATTGATGGATGAGGATATCACGCATACCTACAATTTGTTTCCATGGTAATTCAGGATGTTTTTTGATGATTTCTTCTGGTAGGTTTTTCACTGCTTCACCAATGATTTCCAATCTACGAATAACAGCGTCTTGTAGTTGATCTGAGGCAAGGAAAGCTTCCTTATTTTTCCCTTTGAGATATTTTTCTATTAAATTAATGGAATCAAGTATATGTTGTATGAAAACTTTTGGTTGTTTACTACCCATAGATAACCACTTCTTCACTGAGAATTGTATCCTTAATTAATGGATGAATAGAATTGTAAGTCAAAACATCAACTTTACATTGAAGTATTTCTTCTAAAGCCAATTTCAGTTCAACCAGGTCGAAAAGACTTTTTTTACCAGCAAATTCTACAAGCAAATCTAAATCACTTGTTTCACTTGCTTCTCCTTTTGCTTGAGAACCAAAAACAGCTGCTTTTACTACGTCAAATTGCTGTAGTATAGGCAGGATTTTGTTTTTAATGTCCTCTAATGAACGTTGCAATTTAATCACTAGCTCTATTCTTTTCATCTTATTATTTATTTTTTAGGTAATAAATCTGTTTGAAAACAAAGAATAATAGAAGATAATCATACTCACTTCTTCTTCAAGATTTAAGATATTCCTAGTTACCACTAGTCATACTTCAAAATAAAACAAAATAAAAAATAAAACCGTAGAATACTCGACCCTCGCTTCTTCTTTAAGGTCTAGAAGTCCATTTCGGTAAATACACGCTTAGGTGGTAAGAGCTGAAGAATGAAATTAAACTTTTTATCTATATGCTTTCTTTCTATGAGCAATTCGAATAACAACAACTATTACTTCCGCATTGTAGATTTTATAGATTATGCGATAATCACCCACTTTTGTTCGATATGTATCATTGGTATTTCGCATCTTAATTGCTGGAACTTGAAAGGGAAATTTCAAAGAATGAATGACTTCAAGTATTTGTTTTTTAATCTGTTTGGGTAGCTTCTCGAGTTCTTTTTCTGCTACAGGAAGGAAGTATATGGTATACTCTCTACCCCTAGCGTTTGAATTAGACATCACTTCACCAAAACTAGTTTATCAAAAGCTTTTTCTTTTACGAGTTTATCAGCTTGAGCCACGCGTTGTAATTCTTCTTCAGTTAGGTTATCCTCATCTAAAATTAGCATTATGAGCTGTTCAATTCGATCGATTTTTCCTTCGAGCTGATTTATTCGTTCGAGAATGATATCCTCATTCTTTGTTGTCATACAATCTCTTCCTCAAATACTAATTGTGTATCAATATTAATATAACTTATCATAAATAGAAATCAAGAATTCTAATTGATTGCTGTCAAAAAATGACACTCAACCCTTGCTTCTTCTGTAAGGACTAGAAGTCCAGTTCAGTAATGACACGCTTAGGTAGTAAGGGCTAGGATTCTGATGGCAGCTGAAAAAATCCCAAAAGATATTGAGATAAAATAACAACCAAAAGAACTTAGCATTTTGTGCATAATGAAAAGCAAAGAAAAAAGGAATTGTTTAAAAAGAAGGTAGAACATTTATACTCATCATTTAGTGAACTATTTTATAGTAACTAAAAGATAAAATGGAAGAGTTGATTAAATGGCAGTACAAATAAAGGAAAGATCTTATTTTCTATGGCTGTTTTTGAGCATCATAACTTTTGGTATTTGCGGTATAATTTATATTTATTATACCATGGATGATTTGAATAAGCTATATGCAAAACATGGGAAAGGTGAAGCAGTTAGCGTAGTTCTGGTATTTGTTTTGATGATATTAGGATTTGGTTCTTTAGTATATATGTTTCTGATATATGAAAAACTCCATGAACATATTGAATCTAAACATGGAAAATACAATGTTCCGGGTGGATTAGGTATTATTCTCTGGAATATATTCCTGGGATGGACAATATTTGTTCCACTTTATTTTGGATGGAAATGGCAAAATGCTTTGAATATACAAATTCGAGGTAAGAGATAATAAAAAAAAGCATATTATTTAGTTTCAATTATCTGATGTTTCACATTTTATAGTTGATCCATCAGTTTCTTTTTATTTTTTTATATTCATAATTCTTCAGCATTTAATAAATTAATCAAAAAGTAATTTGTTTCTAGTAATAATCTAAAATTAATAGAAGAAAAAATACGCTTTTAATGAATTAAATTCCACATATTTCTCAAGTCACAATAAGAAACTTCAAATTGTGCGCCGGATTTTTAAATAAACTAAATGATTATAAAATTGAATGGAAAAGAGGAAATGCCTAATTGATACGGAGTTGTACCAATGAATAACATGAACAAACCAATAGAAATAATATTTGGTATAAATAAGGGTGAAATTAGTAAAAAGATTCAGAGAATTGAAAACTCTATTGTTGGAGTGGATTATAAATCTCCTAAAAAAACTGATGATGGAATAATTATTGAAGGTATGCCTATCCCCAATTCAGAAGAGAAAAAACCACTCACCGATAGAATGGCTGAATTTAAAATTCATGGTCTTTGTATTGCTGTAATTGATAATTTTGAGGTTGAATGGGCTAAAAGTTATGGAGTAATAAATATCCACAAAGAAAACTCAATTACTTTAGAGACTATTTTTCAAGCAGCATCTATTACCAAAGTCATAATGTCTATGATGGCATTACATCTAGTTGAAAAAAAACTACTAAATCTTGATGAACCAGTCAATAATAAACTTAAAGATTGGAAGATTCCGGATAGTGAATTCACAAAAGAAAAGGAGATAACGCTAAGATATTTACTATCACATACATCAGGAATAAATCCTCCTGATGGAGGATTCGGAAGAGAAGAGGGTTCTTCCCCTACTATCATACAAACCTTAAAAGGAGAGCTTCCAGCAAAGAACCATTCAGTTAAAGTAATGTTTGAACCAGGATCTAAACATTCTTACTCTAATTTTGGATTCATAATAATTGAAAAACTACTAGAAGATGTAACAGGAAAAAGACTTAATGATATTGCAAATGAAATAATATTTGAACCACTAGGAATGTCTAATAGTTTTCTTCTATTCCCGTCAAAAGAAATACAAAAAAGAATGGTTAATCCACATGATGCCACTGGAAAAGATTATGAACCTCATATTGGTTTGTCACCTCAAGTTTTTGGTTGTGGTGGGTTATTAACAACACCATTGGATTTAACGAAAATCTTAATCGAAATAATGAATGCTTTTCAAGGCAAATCAAATAAAATATTATCCACTCCAATGGTAAAAGAAATGTTGACTCGAGTTGTACCTTTGGATCCACTAAAAATGTGGGGGTTAACTGGTCAAGGATTAGGTGTGTTTCTAAGCGAATGGAATGATACATTCTTTTTAGATCACAAAGGAAGTAATTATCCTGGTTCCTCAGGTGTAATGATGGCCAACCCAAAATCCGGTCAAGGTGTTGTGATAATGGCAAATGGAGTCAATGGTCATGAGTTATTTGAATCAATAAAATTTACAGTAGCTCAAGAATATGGTTGGCCTGTATGGAGTAATTGAATAAAATTACCTTTCGGCAAAGACACGCTGAAGCATACAATACGTGTGAAATGACATTTAAGTGAAAATTACAATTTTTTACAACTCACAAGATGAGACTTCATAATGTGAATTATTTTTTTAAATAAATTAACGCCAAAATAGATTATGACATTTTCAATAGTAGCTATAGATAAAAAGGAAAAAGAAGTTGGATTTGCTATTGCATCATGTGCATGGAACTCGGGATTAGTTTGTCGAGCAGAAGCAGAAAAAGGAGTAATGGCTTCTCAAGCACAAGGAAGATTATTTCTTCTTTCAGTTTTTTTTGAGCAATTAAAAGAAAACAAAACTGCAGAGCAAATTATGGAACACCTCAGAGAAATTGATGATGGTATAGAAAGTAGACAGATTGGCATGGTAACATTCAAAGGAGAAACATATGCATTTACAGGTGAAAATTGCCCCTATTGGGCAGGACATAAAACTGGCAAGGATTATGCTTGTCAAGGAAATATTCTTGTTGGTCCAAAAGTAATTGAGAAAATGACATTAGCATTTGAAAATACTAAGGGTTCATTGATGGAGAGACTTTTCGCAGCTTTACAAGCTGGTGATGATGCCGGAGGGGATGCTCGTGGCAAACAAAGTGCTAGATTACTTGTTAAGAAAAAAGGAGGAAGTACAGATAGCGATACTGTAATTGATATAACAATAGAAGATCATGATGAACCAGTTAGAGAGTTAGGTCGGATTCTTGGAGAGTTTAAAAACCAACAAGTTTTTCGGGGATATTATTCTGAACTAAAAGATGCAAAAGAAGAAGAAGAAAAACTACTAATCCTTGAGAAAGCAGGTAAATTTATTCAAGATAAGGAAGAAGCAAGATATCTCGATAGTTGGACGGGGATCGGTTTTGCTTATTTAGAACTAGGCAAAATTGAGCAAGCCATTTACTATTTGAAAAAAACCCTTGAGATAAGTCCAAAGATAGCTGCATCATTTGAAAAAGCTGCAGAAGAAGGTAAAATGCCCCTGGAGCTTATTAGTGCAATACTGGAAAAATGAGAAACATTGTTTTGTGTAATTATCCAGCAATTTTATCTCTGCAAGATTTAACTTACAAGTCTAGCACAAATTGAAATAATTATCTCAGAAAAATGATGCTCAGGACTCACACTTCTTCAAATGTTCAGGAAACCTAGCCTAAGCTAGGCAAAAATCAATCAAAATAAAAAAACCGTGGAATGCTCGGTCCTCGCTTCTTCTGCAAGGTCTAGAAAAAAACACTATTCTTAATCAAAACAACAACTATCTAATTATATCATATACAGAAGCATAAGAGTGGAGTAGAAAAATGATCGCAAAAAGTCTATTTGGTCGGACAAAACATAAGAGTTCCAGGATAATTTTCGGTGGTTATGCTTTAAGTAATGTAACTCAGAAAGAAGCAAATGATGTTCTTGAAGTATTATTAGAATATGGTATTAATCATATTGATACTGCACCAATGTATGGAAAATCTGAAAAATTGATCGGATCATGGATGACCAATCATAGAGAAGACTTTTTTATAGCAACAAAAACAAGAAGCCGGTCTTATAAAGGTGCAAAGAAGAATCTCTCTGATTCACTTGAAGCTTTAAATGTTGAGTACATCGATTTATGGCAAATGCATGGATTAACTAATCCTCAGGGATGGGAAAAAGCAATGGGTCCAGGAGGAACTTTGGAAGCTTTTATTGAAGCACGAGAAGAGGGATTGGTACGATTTCTGGGAGTCACTGCTCATGGAGGTAAATCAGCAATAATGCATAATCAGAGTTTAAAACGATTTGATTTTGACTCAGTTATGTTACCTTACAACTTTTCCCAGATGCAAGAAATCAAATACAAAGAAAGTTTTCAAGAATTAATCAATTTATGCCATCAACGAAATATTGCCTTTCAAACAATTAAATCCATTGCTCGTCGACCATGGGAGAGTGAATCAAAAACGCACAACACTTATTTTTACCAACCATTAGAGAACAAAGATGCTATTGAGAAAGCCATTCATTGGGCATTAGGTCTTCAAAACAGTTTCGTGATAACTGCAGGCGACATAACGCTATTACCAATCATATTAGAAGCCGCAAAACAATTCTCTGAGTGCCCATCAGATGCTGAGATGCAATCATTGGTAGACCAATTTCAAATCAAAAACATTTTCTCTTATTAAAAGAAAGTTTATCACTAATCAACTAATTATAAAAACAAAAAATAGAAGATTCTTATACTTGCTTCTTCTTTAAGGTCTAGAAGTCCGGTTCGGGAAAGATATGTTTAGAGTGTTAATTATTTATAAATAGATTTTCGATGTCCAATTCGTAAAATAACAATCGTTTTATCATCTAAATCAAAAATTACTCTATAGTCACCAATTTTAAATCTAAAGGAACCTAGTTTTGGATTAGTTAATTTATTTGCATGAATAAGGGGATCTTCTTTGTATTCTCTTAGAACTTGAATTATTCTTTCCCTTATCTTTTGTTCAAGTTTTTCTAAATCCTTGACAGCTCTTCTTGTGAAAACAATTTCAAATGTCAAGGTAAATCCTCAAGACTAGTTGTTTTTCCATCTTTGTAATTGTTTCTTGCTTCTTCTATAGATTTCAAATAACTTTCACTTGATAATCCCAGAATATCTTCCATTAAATCTTCCACTACACTATTGACTGTTTCTGCTATGAGTTTTTGTAATTCTTCAGCAGTCATATCTTTTACTTTGATTGTCATTTCTATACCCATGTATATTATTATTCTTTCAGCTTAAAAAACTCTTCAATATTTTTATATCTTCTTAATCTATCTACTTTCTTGGAAATTTTCATACATTATATTTATTAAAAAAATATTTTCTCATATTATTAATTAATCCTTGTCACTCACTTCTTCTTGAAGATCTAGAAGTCCAGGTCGGGAAGGACACGCTGAGGTGGTAAGTACAAGCCGGCTGAGCATTTCGCCTGAAGACTCAACGCGTACACTACTCGTCTTTCAATCTGATCTTGTATCAGAACCTTCGTTTCACGACCCACGTAATTATCACCATTATGAAAACTAAATAAAACTAATTTAAGAATAGTATATATAAAGATAAACCAAAAGTACAAGTGAGTAAAATGGATGTAAATTTGAAAAAAGAAGTAGCTGAAGAATTAATAACCTACAAGCTAAGGCGAATACAAATATTAATTGAAGAGATACTTACCAGATGGAATGAAACTTCTGCTCAGCAGTTCTTACAAAAAGCAAAAAACGGCAGACATGAAAATGCCGAAAGTGACGCTATTGCATTGAAGCAATTATTGCTAGAAGAAGAGAAATTACAATCGCTTTTAAGTGACATCAAGTGATTTTGGAGGGATAAAGTATCTCAGCATGGGGAAAAATCAATGTTGCTAGAAAATTAATTTTAAACGAATTTCTCGAAGAGATAATTGATACTAAATTTGATGATTTAAAACTCATGCTAACAATTCACTTCAAGATGGGTTTCACCTTATTTATTCAATATAATGATTTCAACGAATATTCCTATCATATTCAATTCACTCAAAAACCATATGATTTTATTAGATACGACAACTATGATGATCGATGGAATATAAAAACAAAACCACATCACCTTCATCGAAGATGGAAAAAGGAAGCTATAGAAAGCCCTATGCAAGGTAAACCTGAGAGGGATATGCCAATTTTAGTTAAAATAATAAAAGATTTTCTTGAATAATTCTCAGATAACTCACATTTGTAATTATACCTAATTTAATCTCAGCTTAGCAAGAAAAAAAATGTAGAGTCACTGCACCCACTTCTTCTTTATGAATTAATAGCTAATTTAGGTATGGGCATTAAAATAAATCAAGTGAAAAATCATCTAATTAAAACTTCTAAATTTCTCCTTACAATTGGTAATTCTTCGCTAGCATTTTCAAGCGTAAACATTTTCAGCTTTTTAATTAATGAGTTTAATAATTCAGGATTATCAAGGTTATCAAGAAGAACTTTTGTTTCAGCTTCTGTAATATCTTCAAGTTTTACAGTGTTTTTGATTACCTCCCTATTTGCTGGGCAATGACGTTGACAATGTAAACATCCTTCAATTGCATTATGAAAGTGTTTATCTAACCAACTTGGAAATTCACCTGGATGTTCATTGTACATTGTGATACATTTTCCAGCATCAATTACAAAACGATCTTTGCTAATTGCTTTTGTAGGGCAGTTATTTATACAAATAGTACAGTTTTTGCATCTATCCATCATACTAAGTTCATGGATGGTTTCTTCTTGAAAATCATAGTCAGTATAATAAGCAGATAATGTTAGAAAACTTCCCATTCCATCAACATAACTGATATTATTTCGACCATATTTTGCTAAACCACTACGAACTGCAGCCAATTTTAAATGTATTTTTTCTGTTTCGACAAGCTTGTATCCGGGTTTTTTAATAACGTGTTTTTGTAGTAATTTTTCGACATCCTCATTAGTTACCCCATCATCATGAAAATCTGGTGGTACCGTAATTTCGTACTTCTTATCATTATAGTGAAAATTAATAAATGCTAGTTTTCTAGCTCTAGCTACTATAATTAAATACTTAGCTTCTGGGAAATCAGATGGTTTTTCCATATCTCTTCTTTGCATGGATCTTTGAAAATTTTCGTAATCACTCAATTTTTTCTCTCGTTTTAATTTAGCAACATCCTCTTTCATGGTTTCTAAATATTTTATCGAAAGAATTCCATATTTATAGAAATAATTGTTATCTTCAATAGTATAACAATCAATTAAATTATTAGTATCGTTAGGCATGATAATTATCCTATATATATTTTAAGAAAAATGAATTCCAATTTCTATTATAAAGCTTATTTTTACTCTTGGTGAAAATTAAACAAATAATTTAAGCTAAAATCATGCAATTTCCAACCAATGCATCAATCCCAATAGTAATAAAAAAAGGAAAACAAAACAATAAATTAATTTCAAGAAATCAAAAATTAGAAAAAAGAAGAGTATGTGATCACTTCTTCTTAAAGATCTAGAAATAAGTTCTGAAAAGCATAATAAAAGGTCACAAATACACCACAATAGAGAGTTGGTAATATTTTAACTTTGTAAAAAAGAATACAAACTAAATTTGTAATTTTGATTAATTGATCAAGATATAAGGTAAGCTTTTATTTCTTCTTTTTGATTGAAAAGATAGTAATAAAAAGCAGCATCAAGGGGACTGCTAACGAAATACTAATACTACTTGTTTCTTGTGTTGGGGAAAATCCTGATATCCTTACGATTTCTAGCCCTTCAGTGTTATCAGCAACAAAAACCAAATCATCTTTTATAGCTATAGCGTAAGCTCCTCCTCCATCAAAGAATTGACCCACCTCAATAGGTGAACGAGGATCCTCGATATTTAAGATCTCCAAACCGTTACTATAATCTGCAACGTAAGCATATTTATCAACAAAATGAGCTTTTTCTGCCATGCCACCATCAAAGTAAGATGAAAGTAAAGTTGGATTAGTAGGATTACTGACATTAAAAAGGAGCAATCCATCTTCCCAGATAGCTACCAAGGCTATGTCATTTAACACTTGTATTCCTGAAACATAATAAGTGGTGTTGTATTGTCCAATTTGCACTGGGTTCGTTTTGTCCGAAATATTTAGTATGGTAAACCCTGAATATATTCCTTCTACAAATGTACCTAGGTAAGCCAAATCATTTTCCACAAAAACACTGCTTATTCCACCACTTTCGTTATACTGAGATATTTTGCTAGGAATGAGCGGATTGGTAACATTTAATATTAGTAATCCATCCGCGCCAATAAAAGCTAATTCATTTTCTATATCAAAGGTATTCATGAATTGACCAATGTGATATCTAGAGAGTTGAACTGGATTTGATAAATTAGTAATATCGATGATTTCAAAACCATATTCGCCATTGGTAACATAAGCAATCTCTTCAGTTAAAAACACTTTATGAGAGCGCTCCATATTATAATGAAAAACAAGCTCTGGTACTTCGGGATTTGAAACATTGATAATATGTAAACCGGTTTCGAGATCAGCTACAAAAGCAATACCATCTTGTATTTGTACATCAAAGGCTCTTCCATTAGTGGCAAATTCAGCCAGTTTGGTAAAAGTAAAGGTATTATCAGCTATTGAATAGATTGCTGGAACAAAACTAGCTGAAAATGAAACTATTAAAAGTAATATTATCTTAAAGGTTGTTAATCTCTTCTGAAGCAATTTTTACTCCATCCCGTAAATTGATTTTCGTTAATGGACTGTAATAGTATCTTCTTGGTTTTTTAAAGCATTATTATTAATCTTGGATAATTATTGACAAAATTTGTAAATTTATGCAGCTTAGTTCGGTTGGAACACGCTTAGGTGGTAAGTACGAGTTGGCTGAGCATTTCGTCCGAAGATTCGACGCATACACCGCTCGCCTTTCAAACTAACATTTAATCTTTCATTCAGGTTCTTCGGAGGCAATGACAGCTAATGATAGTATTTTTTCAAATAAATGAATACGCCCATAGTTCATAGATATTCAACCCTTCAATGCTAAATAATCAGCTTGGCGTGCCTTAACATCATTATTAAAGAGATACTGGGCAAAATCATAATAATCAAATCCTTCGACCTCTTCGACCAGACCAGCTTTTTGCATTCCGTGTTGCAAGAGTCCCCACATAGCTGAGAAAAGCATCAACATAAATTTCATCCCAGCTAAACGAATCCGGGATTCATCATCGACCTTTTCGAAGTAGCAATTCAGCAGATACTCCTCTAATTCATGTGAAATAGGGCCAATGGTATCATGAGTATATACAAGTGTTGCTAAGTCAAAGTAGACATCACCCATTCCTGCAAACTCCCAGTCAATGATAATGATTTTCTCTTCATTATCAGAGTAAAGATAATTCACCGCAGCCAAATCGTTGTGACAAAATCGCAACCATCCAGATAAATCTCGAGATTGATCTACCTTGATTGAGTGCATTGTTTTTAAAAAACCGTTGAAGTCCTGCGGCAGTTGTATTCCGAATTCTTGTATTGTTCGAGCAAAGGATTCAACACGACTGAAAGGTGAAAAATTCGCTTCAATAGAATCCAAAGCGTGTAAACGCTTTATTGTTTCAACCATCAAACGTATGTTCTCTGGTTTGCGGTACTCTTCAGCTGTCCAATGTCGTCCTTCAATCCATTGGGTAACCAGATGTCCCTCAGGTTTAATAAAACAAACAATCTTTGGTCCAATTCCTGCATCAGATACTGCTCTTAAAACTTCGAATTCATGTTCACGATTGATGCCAAGTTTCTCAGTGTTTTTTCCACTAATACGTAAAACAAATCGATCTCTATCTACAGTGACTCGATAGTTCTGATTAGTAAGCCCAGAAATTTCTTCGATGATTAGTTCCTTTGCATCAGTCCAATTTGGTATTTTAGCGATAATTGATTGCAGGATAGAGTTCATTATCATTTTCATCAACTATTTTTAGAATATCAAGAAAATAATAAAAAATATTTCCTCCTCCTATTATTATAGAGAGAGAAAATGCCATTATTAGACAAATGATATTTAATACAATTCTTCCATATAAGAGTCGAGATTTCCAATAGCTACTTTGTTGATTCAGAGACCAAGTTTTATTTCCTTTCAAAACCATCGATTATTTCTCACCATGCATTATTTTACTAGGGATAATTAATATTCCTATCTTTTTTTATAAAAAGAATAAGGGATTTACCTACAATATAGTTTTTAAAAAAACCTAGTGTAGACTAGGCAAACTTCACAAAAAATAATGAAAAATAATACCGTAGAATACTTGGCCCTCGCTTCTTCTGTAAGGGCTAGAAGTCCATTTCGGAATGAAAATTACACGATTTTTTTTCGTCGGAAGAAATAATAGGAAGGAAGAGAAATACTAACTGATTCTTTCACTTTGAAAAGGAGTTGATGGTGATGAATAGAAAAATAATGAAAAGTATGGGATTAGTGATAATAGTAACGTTATCAATCCTTACTTGTCAGATATTTCCTAACAGAGATTTTCCAACTGTAAATAGTCTAGTAACACCTTTAACAAAGGACAATTTATTCGATATACAAGAAAAACATGATGATTATTTAGTGACTACTCGAGGGACAGAATTTCTGGTAAGAATTGAATCTGAACAAGAATTTACTGCTTATAACGAATATAGTGTTAATGTAACAGTGCAACTTCTCGCTTTTGGAACAAGTGTTTATAGGATTTATGATATATTTTTTGATCTCAGTTTAGTTTGGTCTGGTGGTTTTTGGAATTCGACTATCAGAGAGGTTCCTGAAATAGATACCATTGGAGCATATGAGTATACTATTTTTGGGATAGCATTAAATGAAGGAGATTTTGGTCCTTTAGCTGACAATGAAGAAGTTTCTATGACTCTCTACTATCATATTGAGGTAACTGAAGGAGTGGAAATACCACCAGATGATATTTCTGAAGGATTGTTAAGCATATATGGAATAACATATGTAAATGCTAGAGCAGTACCTGTTGGAGGTATTTTTGATCTAGTGTTACCACCAATTTATACTAATAAGGAAAGCAAAATGGGAATTTCTTTACGAACAAATGAAGAATGGAAAACCAACAAAGCTATGACTTTGATAGCAACATTATCAGCAGAAGAATTTCCTGACGATGTTGATCGGTTTTATGAAATACAAATAACCATTTGGTTCAAATCGGGAGGAGAAAATTACTATATTTCAACACAAAAGGAATATGGAGTTTATCAAGGATATCCTATGGAAATTTATTGGCGAGTGCTATTTGATGAAAGTGAATTTGGTGGATTTACTATTGGAGAAGAAAAATCCATAGAACTTTGGTACGATATAACTTTCAAAGAAGGAGTGATATTAGGTACTGATACAGAAAATAGTGTTTCCTCAAGATACGCCTATAATATAATTCTGAAACATGAGGGAGAACCAACACTACCAGGAGAAAAAGAAAGCCATATCCTAGATTTAACTCAACAAATACTTCTTTCACATGTTGCAGCTAAAAGTTGGATTTATAATGGAGCGAATATCTATGTTAATTTTACTCTCTTCTTTGCATTCAATATTTATATTGAAATTGAACATGAAGTATTGTTAGATTCCTATTCCATAGAAGAAATTACCACACTCGATCCATTTAAGCTTTATATGGATTTAATCTCAAATAATGCGGATGTTAGTATAGGTGCTCAACCAATACTTGGATGTATCATACATTGGATTGATAAAAATGACTTAACGGAATACTTTTTTTCAATAACAGATTTACCAGTACCCACACCAATCGATGTTGATGGAGATGGCTCATCGATAACTATTATGAGTAAAACAGTCTATCTCTGGGATTCACCAATCTGGACAAATGGTACAATACCAGATACTTTTGGTAATATTATCTATATCGATGAGGGGATAACAATCGATGTTTTTGATATCAATCTATTAGAATACATAGATTACTTATTCCCTGGAGTGGTTATTCCAGGATGGTTACTAAGTCTAAACTTTATACTGGCTATTCATATTTACCCAATAATCTACCAATTATTCTATCTTTCATATGTTTATTCGGGAGCAGCAATGACTTTAGACGATAATGGTTACTATGGATTTATAGACTATGATACTACCGATACTTTTGATATTGATACAAGAAGAAGCTCAACTATAACACCAGATACAGATCCTGTATGTTCCACCGATTGCATTCCAGGAGTTTATACTTATTCCTATTCAGAAATTTACGGAACAATAGACGTGGAATTGGAGATATTAAGCTTCTCAATTTTCAGATTCACGTTAATTAATTTAGCAAGTGATGTAGAAGATTCAGTAAATTATAATAGTTATTCGAGTCAAACATTTACTTGTACCACTAATTATATTCCTCCAATAACTCCTACACCAACACCCACTCCTACACCAAGTCCAACTCCTACCCCAACAGAAAGTCCAACAAATACAACAACACCAATAACTTCCCCAACAGCTGGTTATGGTCTAATCATTTCAGTTATTGGTTTTCTTATCATTTCCCCCATCATACTGATTATTAGAAGAAAACGAAAGTAGTAATTTTACTACTTTTTCTTTTTTTTTAAAAATCTAAGATTAAAAAGAAGAATTCTCAGCACTCACTTCTTCTGCAAGGGCTAGAAGTCCAGTTCAGTAAAGATTCGCTAAAGCGATTAGAAGTAATTGTAAAATTTCCTTAAAAAATAATAGAACCGTATGTTTTCTTGTTACTTAGTTATTCATTTTATATAGATTGTTTTGATATTAACAAATTCCTTGATGCCATACTGAGACAATTCCCTACCATAGCCACTTTGTTTAATTCCTCCAAAAGGCAATCTAGGATCTGATCTAACGTACGTATTGATAAAACAACTTCCTGCTTCAATTTCCTCTACAGCTATTCTTTCCCCTCTAGCAATATCTTCGGTAAAAACAGCTGATCCTAAACCAAAAGTTGAATCATTCGCAATGGAGATAGCTTCCTCCTCATCTTTTGCTATAATGATACTTGCAACTGGACCAAAAAGTTCCTCATCATATGCCGGCATACCCTTCTTTAGGTTAGTAAGTATTGTTGGAGGATAAAAAGCTCCAGGAACTTCAGGAATAAAACCACCAAGAAGTAGCTCAGCACCCATTTCAATACTTTTTTGAACTTGTTTGTGAAGCTCATCCCTTAAATCATGTCTAGCTTGAGGACCAACATTTGTTGAAGGGTCGAATGGATCACCCATTTTCATTGATCCCATGTATTCTACAAATCCTTTTACAAAATCTTCTTTCTTTGCTTCTACAACAATAAATCTTTTTGCTGCTATACAAC
>Ga0307378_10000970_pt1 | contig 47508 bp, 37 predicted proteins | sample UN1MG_FD_202238 | JGI IMG/M metagenome (GOLD analysis project Ga0307378, IMG submission 202238) | Soil microbial communities from Risofladan, Vaasa, Finland - UN-1 | ecosystem: Environmental > Terrestrial > Soil > Coastal area > Acid sulfate soil | place: Finland: Risofladan, Vaasa | collected... | reverse complement strand
CATCCCACGGCTCCCAAAGCATCGCCGTGGGCTTTATTCCTCCGCCTCCTTCGGAGGCTCAGAACGCGGCCACCTGTCTCGAAGGAGATTACACGCACCCGTTGCATTCCCTCGACCGGTTGATATACTTCGTGGGGGGAGCAACGGCAGGAAGGAGAAGAGCGATGACGGCTGAGACGCGGCGGGGGTTCCTCAAGCAGGCGGCGGCGTTCGGCGCGGCCTTCGCCATCGGCGGCACGAGGGTCTCGGGCCAGGTGCTCGGGGCCAACGACACGATCCACGTGGGCGTGGCCGGCCTCCACGGCCGCGGCGGCGCGCACATCGGCGCCTTCAGCGGCATGCCCAACGTCGAGGTGGCCTATCTCATTGACCCCGACAGCCGCCTGTTCAAGCGCGCCGACGCCCTCGAGAAGGGGGGCAAGAGGAAGCCCACCTGCGTGCAGGACATCCGCAAGGCCCTCGAGGACAAGGATCTCGACGCCGTGTCGGTCGCCACCTGCAACCACTGGCACTCGCTGATCACCGTGTGGGCGTGCCAGGCGGGGAAGGACGTCTACGTCGAGAAGCCGTGCAGCCACAACGTGTTCGAGGGCCGCCAGTGCGTCGAGGCGGCGCGCAAGTACCAGCGCATCGTGCAGCACGGCACCCAGCGGCGCAGCGGCGGCGGCAACAGGACGGTGGCCGACATCGCGGCGGGCAAGCGTGGCAAGCTCGTGTGCGCCCGCGGCGTGAGCTTCAAGGGGCGCGGCAGCATCGGCACCAAGCCGCCTGCCGACCCGCCCCAGGGCCTCGACTTCGACATCTGGCTCGGCCCCGCTCCCAAGCAGCCGTTCCACGCCAACCTCGTCCACTACAACTGGCACTGGTTCTGGGACACAGGGAACGGCGACATCGGGAACTTCGGCGTGCACGACATGGATGCCACGCGGTGGGCCATCCCCAACGCCACACTGCCCAGGAGCATCGTGAGCATCGGCGGCCGCTTCAAGTGGAACGACCAGGGCCAGACCCCCAACCTCCAGCTCGCCATCTACGACTTCGGCGAGACCAAGCTCCTCTTCGAGGTCTCCAACCTCAAGACCAAGGGCAAGCGGCCCAGTCTCGTCTTCGACACCAAGGCCAAGGCCGAGCCGATCGAGATCAGGACGCCGCCCGACGTCAAGAGCCCCGCCGCCCCCCGCGGCCCGGGCGGCGAAATCTTCAAGAACTTCATCGCCTGCGTCCGCTCCCGCAAGCCCGAAGAACTCGACGCCCACATCCTCGAGGCTCACTACTCCAGCGCCCTGTGCCACCTCCCCAACATCTCCTACCGCCTTGGCAAGGACGTGCCCTTCAGCAAGGACAGCAATGCCCTCGGCGACGACAAGGAGATCGTCGCCAGCCTCGAATGGTTCGCCGAGATGCTCAAGGACAACGGCCTGAAGCTCGAGGAGACCACCTACCGCCTCGGCAGGAGGCTCGAATTCGACCCCGAGAAAGAGAAGTTCGTCAACGACCCCGAGGCCGACGCCTTGCTGAGCCGTCCCTACCGCGCCCCCTTCGTGGTGCCGGAGAAGGTGTGACTTGACTTCCCGTCGCAGCGGCGTATAGTGACGCTTGTGGGAACCTGGAGCACCGCGAGGCCCCCGTACAGGAGGGGTAACATGGGCGAGCACGACCCCCGACGCCACGACGAGGACACGCGGGCGATCCTCGACCGCCGCCGGTTCCTGATCAAGTCCACGCTGGTCGGCGCGGGCCTCGGCGCGGCAGCCGCGGGCTGCGACCTGTTGGGGCCGCGGGCCTGCCTGGCGCCGCCTCAGCCGTGCCTGAGCGTGGCGCCGCCGCCCCAGCCGTGCCTGTCGCCGCCGCCACGGCCATGCCTGTCCATTCGCAGGGAACCCTGAGCGCGAGCGAACGAGGGGGAACGACGATGAGCGAGAAGCGGAAGCAGAGGGATGAGGACGCGCAGGCGATCCTCGATCGCCGCCGGTTCCTGATCGAATCCACCCTGGCGGGAGCGACGCTGGGGGCGCTTGCGGCGGGATGCGACACGGACCCGCAGGCCTGCCTGACGCCTCCGCGGCCGCCCAAGCCGAAGACGGCGGGCGAGCCGCCGCCTCCGCCGAAGCCCACGACCTCGGCGACGCCCCAGCCCTGTCTCGAGGTGGCGCCGCCGCCGAAGCCCAAGACCGGCACGGCGCCGCAGCCCTGCCTCTCGATGCCTGCGCCCAAGGTGTGCGTGCGGATGGCGCCCAAGCCGAAAGTCTGCCTGTCCCTCGAGGAGGTCAAGTAGCGGCCCCCGTCCGAGTCCGACGTTGGGCATCAGGGTCCAGGCAGTTCCGCAATCGTCCTCGTCCTCGTCGTCGTCCTCGAATCCCCAGGAGCAAGTGGCAGCCGTCAGGATTCGACGACGACGACGAGGACGACGACGAGCACGAGAATGGCATCAGAACGCAACCCCGGCATCCGCCGCCAGCAGCCAACTGTCCTCCTCATTTCGCCCGCCCGCCCCTCGGGACACGAGGGGGATTTCGGCGACCCGCACCTCGTGGCGCTCGGGTCGTTCGTCCAGGCCCGCACAGGCGCGCGGGTGGAACTGCTCGATCTCTCCTACGAGCGGTTGCTGGCGCGGCCCGAGCCCGAGCGGGCGTTTCGCCCCGAGTTCGGGGTCGTCGGCATCTCCTGCTACAGCTCGTACGACTACCTGTCGGCGTTCTACCTGGGCGTCGAGGTGCGGCGCCGCAACCCCGGCGCGGTGCTGGTTGTTGGCGGCTATCACGCGAGCGCGCGGCCGGGCGATTTCCTGAACGTGTCCGGCTCGGAGCTGGAGGAGGCCAGCCCCTTCGACCACGTGGTCGTGGGTGAGGGGGAGCTGCCGCTCGCGCGCATCGTCGAGGCGGCGGGCCGCGGCGAGCGGCTGCCACAGCAGGTGCTCGGGCCGGAGCCGCTGCCGAGCCTCGATGAGCTGCCGCCGCTCGACTGGTCGCTCCTCGACCGCTATCTTCCCATCGGCCGCGCCGTGGGGACCCAGCCCGGCATCCACCTCAGCCGGGGCTGTCCCTACCAGTGCAGCTTCTGCATGGAACGCTCGAAGGGCGAGGCCGCCTGGCGCGCCTGGTCGCCCGACCGCGCCGAGGCGGAGCTTCGCCGCCTGGACGCCTGGCTCGGCCTGAAGGGGCGGACGCTCTTCCTCTCCGACGCCGTGTTCGGCCTCCACGCGGCGTGGCGGCGCGAGATGCTCGAACGCCTCGCACGCCTCGACTTGGGGCTGCGAAAGACTTGGGCGCTCAGCCGCGTGGACCTCCTCGGCCCGGGCGACCTCGAGCGCTATCAGCGGGCAAACGTGGGGCTCGGCTTCGGGCTCGAATCGGGCGACCCGCGCATGCTCGGCCTCATCGGCAAGGCCCGCGACCCCGAGGCGTTCCTCGACCGCTTCCGCGCCCTCGCCGCCGAGGCCGCCCGCAGCGGCTTCCCCTGGGGCGCCAACCTGATCGCCGGCCACCCCGGCGAGACCGAGGAGAGCCTGCACCGCTCCGCCGCGTTCGCCGCCGAGCTGTTCCTTCGTATGCCCGGCCTCACGGGCTTCCTCTCCGTGGACCCCTTTCGCTTCTACCCCGGGTCGCTCGTGGACAAGCGGCTCGCCGACTACGCCGCGGCGTTTGGCACACGCGTCCACCGCCCCCGCTGGTGGAACTACTCCGAGCAGGCATTCACGTCCGAGTGGGTGGATCCCTCCGCGGAACTGGGCTACCGCCGGCGCGAGGCCCTCACGGCGCGGCTCTTCGGCCCGATCGCCGACGGTATCGCCAAGCGCTTCGCCTACGCGGGGCCGGCGAGCGACTACTTCCGCCGCAGCGTCGCCCACGCTCAGCGGCTCTTCGAGCCGCCCGCCCGACTGAGCACTTTGGCAGACTACCGCCTGTGGCGATGCCTCACCGGCCAGAGCCGCGCCACCTTCGCCGCCGACCGCGAGGCGAAGGCGCTCTTCCGCCAGGCTCGACGCGACACGCTGGCGGCGATGGGCCGCGGCTCGCCGCGAATCGCCGCCGCTCTCGTCGCCGAGCCGCGCGAGCGCTACGTGCCGCCCGAGCACGCGCTCGAGTCCTGGCGGGACGCCGTCGTGCCCCTCACCGGCGACGGCCGCTCCACCCTCTCCGCCCTCCACGCCTACCTCGTCAACTACACGCTCCTGGAGCTGGGCGAGGGCGACCGCTTGCTCGAGGCGGGGAGCGGCACGGGCTATGGCGCCGCCGTGGCCGCGCGCCTCGTGGGCGCGCGGGGGCGCGTCGTGACGTTCGAGGTCGTGCCCGAGCTGGCGAGGCAGGCCCACCGAAACCTGGCGCGGCGACGAAACGTGCGGGTCGTGTGCGGCGACGCCTTCGCGGTCGAGCGCCTCCCCCGCTTCAACAAGGCAGTCCTCACCTGTGCCGTGGCCCGCGTGCCGCGCCGTCTCCTCGACGCCTTGCCCGAGGGCGGCCGGCTGGTCGCCCCCGTGGGCAGGGGCGGAGGCAACCAGACCCTCACGCTCTTCGTCCGCCGCGGCAGCAGAATCCACGCGACCCAGCACGGCCCGGTCCGCTATGTCCCCGCCGCCAGCCGCCGCGCGGCCCCCTCGGGCGGCTCGCCGGGGAAGAGCCGGCGAAGCCAGTCGAAGTAGGCCGCCTCCCACGGGCTGCCGAGGAAGAAGCGCGCCCCGAGAGCCAGAGCCGCATTCTCCACGGCCTGGAACGCCGCGTGCCCCGGCCGGCCCGGGACGGTCGCCCACGGAGCGTCGTCGGCCGCCGCACGTCGCGCCTGCCCCACGAAGCATTCGTGGCAGCCCTGGAGCACGGGGTGCCACGGGGGGACGCCCAGCTCCGCGTCCGCGACACCCACGGCGATGACGGGCGGGGCGCCCTCCCGCTCGAGCAGTCGCCCGTGCCATCGCAGCGGGTGGCACAGGACCCACTGGAAGCCCCGAAGCTCCGGCAACCGGGCCGCCACGTCGCCGACTAGGCGTGCGAATTCCTGGCGATATGCCTCCGACCGTGGGCCAACGACCCGCCGCCATGCGGCCTCATAGCCGTTGACTAGCTCGCTCCACAGCGCCGTGCGGAGAAGGTCGGGCAGGGCGGGCGCCGTGTTGCCTCGAATGCTCTCAGCAAGGCGCGCCCGTCCTGCGTCGGCCCACTCGACGGCCCCGAGGTCCGCCGGCATGTCGCGAAGAAAGCTCTCCGCATCGTCCCACAGCAGGGGCCAGGCGTGGAGGAGGAAGCCCTGCCGCGACGCGGCGTAGAGCGAGGCGAGGAGCGGCGCATCGAGCACCAGCGTGCGGGGCACCTTCCCGGCCCGCAGCCCGGCCGCCCCCAGCGCCCTCTCGCTCCAGCGGACGTATGCCTCGTCGAACAGCGACGAGGCGTCGCTCGCCGGCACCGGCACGTGCGCCAGCACGTGGTAGACCACATCGTGCCAGGACGACACGCGTGGCTCGACAGATGGCTTCACACCGTGGCCTCCTTGCGAGCGATGGGCGACATTATACCGCGCGGCAAGTCCATCGCACCAGGATTGACGGCGTTCGGCGTCCGTGCGATACTGGAGGTCCGGCCGCCGGGTCGCGGCAGCAGTGAACGGAGGCTTCGACGTGCAGCCCTTCTCGCAATGGCATCCCGTGCTCCAGGCGCTGGCGGCCGGGCTGTTCACGTGGGGCGTGACGGCGGTCGGCTCGGTCCCCGTCCTCTTCACGCGGCGGTTGAGCCAGCGGCTCCTCGACGCGATGCTGGGGATGGCCGCGGGCGTGATGATGGCGGCGAGCTACTGGTCGCTGCTGGCGCCGGCGATCGAGATGAGCGAGCGGATGGGCGGGGTCAAGTGGCTGCCCGCCGTCGTGGGCTTCCTCCTGGGGGCCGGCGTGCTGCGCGTCTTCGACGCCGTCCTGCCGCATCTGCACCCTGGCCTGGCCGACGTGCCGGGCGCTGCCGAGGGCCTCAAGAGCCGCTGGCGCCGCTCGATCCTGTTGGTGATGGCGATCACGCTGCACAACATCCCCGAGGGACTGGCCGTGGGTGTGGCGTTTGGCGGCATCCCCTACCTGGTCGCGGGGGGAATGACTCCCGCCGCCGCGCTCGGCGGGGCCATCGCGCTCGCCGTGGGCATCGGACTCCAAAACTTCCCCGAGGGCATGGCCGTGGCGTTCCCGCTGCGGCGCGAGGGGCTGTCGCCGCTGAGGGCGTTCTGGTACGGCCAGCTCTCCGCCATCGTGGAGCCGATTGCGGCGGTCGTCGGGGCGGGGCTGGTGCTCCTCGTGCAGCCGGTCCTCCCCTACGCCCTGGCCTTTGCGGCGGGAGCCATGATCTTCGTCGTCGCCGAGGAACTGATCCCCGAGGCCCAGCGCGAGGGGAACACCGACCTGGCGACCATGGGCGTCATCGGCGGCTTCACCATCATGATGTTCCTGGACGTGGCGCTGGGATGAAGGGCAATCCGTAATCCGTAATTCGTAATCCGTAACAAGACAGGAGGAAATCCAGCCTTCTGTTCCTTTCTGGTTACGGATTACGAATTCCGCTGTGCGTGCCCGCAGCCCCAACGCGGAAAGGCAATCGGATGGATCTGAGGCTGTTTCTCGTGACCTTTGGGGCGATCTTCCTGGCCGAGCTGGGCGACAAGACGCAGCTCGCGACGATGAGCTTCGCCGCGGGCAACCGCGACGCCCTCTGGCTCGTCTTTGCGGCGTCGGCCCTGGCGCTCGTGGCGACCAGCGCCATCGGCGTCCTGGCCGGCGGCATCGTCGCAAAGGCGGTGGACCCGAAGCACATCAAGATCGGGGCAGGCATCCTCTTCATCGTCATTGGGCTGGCCACCCTGCTCCTGCCCGACAAGAAGCGCGAACACGCCTTCGAGCGCCTGCACAACGAGTTGGAGCGCTATCTCGCCGTCGAGCAGTGCAAGACCTGCGAGAAATTCCAGGGCGTCATCAGCGACCTCGTCGCGCACGACCACCCCGAGCTGCGCCGCACCCTCAAGAAGCTCCACGTGGACCCCTCTGCGCATCATGATGCCCTCGGTTGCAAGGACTGCTCGGCCGACCGCCTCCGCGCCCTCTTCGCCGAGGAGCACGCGAAGACCGAATTGCGCGGATGATTGGACACGTCCCGGCGTGGTTTGATATGCTGGCGGCGCTGAGGAAGGAAACGCAAGATGCCAGAGGACGAGCCAGGCCACGCTGCCTCGGACGATGCCGAGGTGCCCATCTGTCCCGGCTGCATGACCGAGAACGACCCCGCCGCCGACTTCTGCGTGAAGTGCGGCCAGCCGCTCAGCACTATGGCGACCACTGACCCGTTTCGCCAGACCCTCTCTATAGGTTGCTGGTACCGCACCGCCGCCTCGGGTCGCATTCCGCCCATTGTCTTTTGGACGACATGGCTCCTCCTCATCCCAACGGGCGGCTTCCTGATGAGCGCGGTGTTAGAGTCGTTTTTCGCTCCCGCCTTGGAGCCGTCCGTTGGTCTTCGCATTGTCAGGTTCCTTATATGCGGCGGCCTCCTGGTAGCCTACATAGTCCTCCTCTACCGGATGACGGCGAACTATCGCGCTCACCGCCGCGCAGAAAGGGACAGTGGTGAATGAGCGAATCGCCTTTTCTAGCGAGCGGGCGCTGACGAGCCGCTACGTCGGCGACCCGGATGGGAAGCGGCTGCGCGAGGAGTCGCTCGCGCAGACCGAGGGCGACCCGGCCGTGCTCCGCGAGGCGAAGGCCCTGGCCCACTGCTGGCGGCGCCGGCCCATCGCGGTCCACGAGGGCGAGCTGCTCGTCGGTTGCCGGCCCGGCCTGGTCTACGGCGCCGAACGCGCCACGCCCCGCTCGTTCGGCCGCCAGGGCTTCGCGCCGTGGTGGCCGATGGCCGAGCACGTCGCCCTCCTCATCCGCGAGGGCATCCTCAGCCCCGCAGGCAACCACACGACGCTCGACTACCACGCCGTTCTCTCGGGCGGCTTCGAGGGGCTGCTCGCCCGCATCGAGGAGCGGAGGGCGCGCCTCGCGCCCGATGAGGCGGAGAAGCGGCACTTCCTCGACGCCCTCCGCATCGTGGCCGAGGGCTATATCGCCTTCTGCCGCCGCCATGCCGACCTGGCCACCGCGCTTGCAGGTTCGGAGTGCGGGCATCAGCCCGTACCACCCCGATACGGCCTGAAGGCCGCACTCCAAACGGGCTTCCGCCAGGAGCTGAAGCGCATCGCTGAGCACTGCCGCCGCGTGGTGGCCGAGCCGCCCCGCACGTTCTGGGAGGCCTGCCAGGCCCTCTGGTTCGCCTTCCTGTTCTCGCCCGACGCGCCCGGCCGCGTGGACCTGTATCTCGCGCCCTTCTACGCGCGCGACCTCGCGGCGGGCACCCTCACCCGCGAGTTCGCCAAGGAACTCCTCGCCTGCCTGTGGCTCAAGATTTTCGAGTTCATGGGCGCCGAGGCCGCCGTCGCCGCCCACCAGCACCTCACCCTCGGCGGCGTGCGGCCCGACGGCTCCGACGCGTCGAGCGAAGTGACCTGGCTCTGCCTCGAGGTGACCGAGGAGCTGGCGATCCAGCGCCCCCAGGTCGGCTTCCGCTGGCACCGCGGCACCCCGCCCGACCTCCTCCGCCGCGCGGTGAGGACGCTTCGCGCCCAAGGCGGCAGCCCCGACTTCTGTTCCGACGAGCAAATCGTCCCAGCCCTCGTCCGCACGGGCATCGCGGTCGAGGACGCCCGCGACTTCTCCCTCTCGGGCTGCCACGAGGTCATCGTCACGGGCAAGGCCCAGATGGGCGCCGTCGAGGGCTTCATCAACCTGCCGAAACTCCTCCGCCGCGTCCTGGGCCTCGAGCCGACGCTCGATGGCGCCGCAGGCCTCGCCTCGCTCGACACGTTCGAGAAGCTCTGGGCCGCGGTCGAGGACGCAATGGAGTTCGCCGTCGCGGGCGCCCACGCCTTCTCGCTCGACCGCGACCGCCGGCAGGCCGACATCCCCGGCGGCATCCTCACCGCCTCGCTCGTGACCAACGACTGCGTCGAGGCCTGCCGCGGCTACACCCAGGGCGGCGCACGCTACAACCACTGCAACTGGGACGCCATCGGCATCGTGAATCTCGCCGATGCGCTCGCCGCCATCCGCCACCTCGTCTACGAGGAAGGGACCCTCACTCTCGCCGAGCTGGCCGACGTGCTCCGCGCCGACTGGCAGGGCCACGAGCCCCTCCGCCGCCGCATCCTCAACAGGCTCCCCCACTTCGGCAACGACGACGCCGAGCCCGACGCCCTGGCTGCGCGCATCATCGAGTCCCTGGCCGCCATCCTCGCGCGCCGCACGCCCTTCCGCGGCGGCCAGTACACCCTCGGCGCCCTCGCCGGCGGCGAGAACATGCACATCGAGTTCGGCCGCGTCACCGGCGCCACGCCCGACGGTCGCCGCGCCGGCGAGCCCCTGGCCGACAGCCTCGCCGCCGCCCAGGGCCGCGACCGCCGCGGCGTCACCGCCATGCTAAACTCCGTCGCAAGCCTCCCTCACCACCTCCTGCCCACCTCGACCACCGTGAACGTCAAGCTCGACCCCAAGCTGCTCGAAAGCGAGGCGGGCATCGAGAAGGTGGCCGCCCTCATCGAAGCCCACTTCCGCTCCGGCGGCCAGCAGCTTCAGTTCAACTTCTACAGCCGCGAGATGCTCCTCGAGGCGAAGCGTTGCCCCGAGAAGCACGCAGGCCTCATGGTCCGCGTGGCCGGCTACGCCGCCCCCTTCATCTCCCTGTGGGACGAGCTTCAGGACGAGATCATCGCCCGCACCGAGCATGGGGCCTGAGGGCTACACGCGCTAGGCGCTCACCCGCGCGCAAGGGGGGGTGAGCGCCTAGTGGGGGCGGGCACAGGGCGCCACCGTCAGCCGTAACTGGCGATGCAGCAACCACTTACATCTGGGCGATGATATGCGCTCGCCACGCAGGCGCGCTAGGCGCTCACGTGCGCGCAACACGGGGTGAGCGCCTAGGCGGGTGGGCGGCGCGGCGGGGCCTGCCCCACGGGCTACGGCGCCGCATCCTTGGCCGGCTGCGTCTGGTCGCGGACCTTTGCCCCCTCGGGCGGGGTGTAGGCGAAGAGCTTCTTGTCGAGGCCGGCGTTGGCCCTGACCTCGGTGGCCGCGAAGCCCATCACCTCGTCGCCTGCCCCGTTGAAGTCCTGCCCCCTCACCGCCGCGCCCGTCGCATCGTCGAACTGGACGACCGACCGCACGGGCCGCATGACCCGCTGGGCCTCGTCCATGCTCTGAAGGCGTTCGGCCTTCACGGCCACCTCGATGATCGTGGTCGGCCGGCCGGCAACGCTCCCCTTCCCGACCACCTTGACGTCGGCGTCCTCCGCCTTGTCGAGTTCCCCCTTGATGCCCGTAGTCTTGTACGGGGCGTCGAGGGACGCGATGGCGCCGCGTCCCAGGTCGAGCCCGCCGCCATCAGGGATTGCCTCCTTCCTCACCCGCGCCTCGTCCTGCCCGGAGCGTCGCTCCTCCTTCCAGGAGAACTGGCCGTCGTTCACGGCCAGGAGGCTCTGCTCGCGCTTCTCTGGCGCGGCCGCTGGGTCCTTCGCGGGCCTTTCCTCAGTGATGCTCGCGGTCGCGCGCATCAGGCACTTGTCGCCGTCGCGGAGCATCTGGAACTCGCCGGTGCCGGACATCGTCCTGCTCTTGACGGCTTTCCCGCCGCCGTCGGGCATCTGATACCTGGCGCCCTGAATCGTGAACTTGATCGTCACGTCGCGGGTCTCCGCGGCGGCCTTGGCGAGGCGGGCGACCGCCTCGTCGAGCGTCTCCGCCCCCGCCCACGCGCCGCACAGCAGCGCCACGCAAAGCCCACGCAACAACTGCTTCTTCATGTCGTCATCTCCTGAACCACGTGCCTGCTTCACACCAATGGGACGGATCAGACGGATCGGACGGATCTGACCGATAGGACCGCGAGCGAGAGAGGCGAGCGGGTCACTGCTCCCTTTTCTCCGCCTCCGGCGGCTTGGGCACGGCGGACTTCTCGGGGGGCTGCGTCCGGTCGAAGAACTGCATGCCCTCGGGTGGGGTGTAGGTGAAGAGCTTCTTGTCGAGGCCCGAATTGGCCTTGACCTCGGTAGCCGTGAGGTCCCACTGGGCCTCTTCCGCGGCGTCGGCGTTGGCCCACTTCACGACGAGGGTGGCGCCCGTGGCGTCGTCGAGTTCGGCCACCATCTTGGCTGGCGGCAGTTGGCCGCGCGCCTCTTTGAGCTTCTCCGCCTCCTCTGGCTTGAGCGAGAAGTTGAAGACAGTTGTCGGTCGGCCTGCGACGGCGCCCTTCGCGCCGACCGTGATGTCATGTGCGTGCTGGAACACCTCGAAGTGGCCCTTTAGGCCGGCCGCGGCGTAGGCGCCCTCGATCGGGCCGCTCACAGAGCCCTCGCCTAGCCCTTGCCGGGCGCTCGGCAGGCTCTTCTCGCAGATCAGGATGCCGCTCTTGCCCCTGGGCCGCTCGGTCCAGATGAACTGGCCGTCGTTGATCGAGAGCAACTTCCTCTCCCGCTTGGTGGGCGGGGCGCCTTCCTCCTTCCCCGGCTCCTCGATGGTCAGGCTGCCGGCCAGGCGCAGAAGCGTCTTGCCGCCGTCGTGGAGCATCTGGAACTCCATCGCGCCCGAGAACGGTGCCGGTGCGGGTCTCATCATCGTCTTCGAGATGCCCTTGACCGTGTACTTGATCGTCACGTCGCGGGTCTCGGCGGCGGCCTTGGTGAGGCGGGCGACCGCCTCATCGAGCGTCTCCGCCCCCGCCCACGCGCCGCACAGCAGCGCCACGCACAGCGCACGCAACAACCGCGTCCTCATCCCGTCTACTCCTGCACAAGGGTTCCCGGCCGGTCTCGAAGCGCGGCGGCATTCTAGCGTGAAGTCCTTCTGCCTGCAACGCCCGTTCAGGGCTTGGTGGTGCCAAGCCACGCCCGGAGTTCTTCGAGCACGGGCGTGTGGCCTTTGGCCTCGGCCAGGTCCAGCGGAGTCTTCCCATCCTTGTCCTTAGCGCGGATGTCCGCGCCGTTTTGGAGGAGCGCTGTGGGAGGGCCGACCCAGCCGCCCGCGGCGGCCAGGTGGAGAGGCGTGCGGCCATCCTCGTCGCGGGCATTCACCTCGGCGCCCCGCCGGACGAGGAGCCGCACGTAAGTTGCGTGTCCGCACGCCGCCCGATGAAGGGGCGTCCGCCCGCGATTGTCCCTGGCGCCCAAGTCGCGGCTCTTCTCGATGAGCAGTTGCGTGCCATCACCGCCCCCAGTGGCGAGTGCCAGGTGCAGCGGGGTCTGGCCTTCCGCGTCCCTTGCCGTTGTGTCGGCCTTCGCCTCGAGCAACAGCTCCACGGTCTCCCTGGTGCCATTGACCGTGGCTTCGTGCAGGGGGGTGTGGCCGCGGAAGCCTCTTGCATTGACGTTGGCTCCCTTGGCCAGGAGAAGCCGGACAACGTCGTCTTTGCCCCTTGATGCCGCGTTATGGAGCGGGGTGGAGCCGCTGTTGGCCTTCGCGTCCACCGTGGCTCCGGCGTCGAGGAGGAGCTTGGCCGCCTCGCTCTTGCCGGCGGAGGCGGCGAGATGAAGCGGCGTCTCGCCCCGCTGGCCGCGGGCATTGGTGCTCGCCCCCTTGCGCAGGAGGAACTCGACCACGCCCTTGTGGCCGTGGTAGGCGGCCCAGTGGAGCGGCGTCCAGGAGCCCTCCTTCGATCCCTCGTTGATGTCGCGCCCGATGGCGACGAGGTTCATGACCTCCTCCAGGTTGCCCGCGGCCGCGGCGTCCCGGAGGTTGATTTCGGCGAGGCCCGCCCGCAGGATGGCGCGAATCGGCTCCGTGGCCGCAAGGCTCAGCGGCGTGCGGCCGAGGAGGTTCTGCGCGTTGGGGTCGGCGCCGTGGGCGAGGAGGAGCTTCACGGTGTCCGCGTTGCCTTTCTCGGCGGCCACGTGGAGCGGCGTCTCCCCGCCCCTGTCGCGGACATTGACGTTCGCGCGGCCGGCCAGGAGCACCCTGGCGAGCTCGGCGTCCTTGAGGCCAGCGGCGAGGTGCAGGGGAGCGCGGTCCGGCCACGACGGCTTGATGTTGGGGTCAGTGCCTCTTGCCAGGAGCAGGCGGGCGATCTCGGGCGCGCCCCTGTTGTAGTACTGGGCGGTGTGGTACAGCAGCGTCTCCCCATTATTGTCTCTGGCTTTCGGGTCCGCGCCGCGCGAGAGCAGCAGCTCGACGATCTCCCTACGGCCTGAGATGGCAGCACAATGCAGGGGTGTAGTGCCCCGAGCGCTCCGCGCCGACACGTCGCCTCCGCCGGCAATCGCAAGCTCCACGAGAAGCAGGTTGCGGCGCACCATGCCGAGCACCGTCTCCTTGTAAAGGCCGGGCGCGTTCATGTCCCCCTTGCGGCTCAGAATCTCGCGCTCGATCTGACGCTTCGCCTCGCCCGGAAGGTCCGGCGAGTCCTTGATGAGGCGCGCCACGGTGTCCCACTCCTTGCGCCGCGCCGCGGCGACGGCGGAGCTGAGGCCGTGCGGCTTCGCCAGGTCAATCCTCGCGCCCCGTTCCTTCAGGAGCAGGTAGACGTCGTCATCGCCGCCGGCCTGCCAGAGCGCCAGGTGAAGGGGCGTGGTGCCCTGGTCGTCCACCGCGTTCACGTCGGCGCCCGCCTCCAACAGGAGTGGGAAGAGCTTCTTGAAGTCGGGGAGGTCCGTCCCCGCGGCCAAGGCGGCGTGGAGCGCGGTCTGGCCGCGGCGGTTCGTGGCGTTGGGGTCGCCGCCCCGCCGCAGCAGGGCCTGCACGGCGTCGGGTGCTCGGCAGCGCGCGGCGAAGTGAAGGAGCGTGTTCCCCTCCGCGTCCCTCGCTGGTTCTTTGGCTCCCTTGGCGATCAGCAGAAGGGCGGTCTGCGGGGTCTCGAGCTGCATGGCCGACCCGAGCGGCGTCTCCCCCTTCGCATCGCGGGTATCGGGGTCCGCTCCAGCCTCCAGGAGCCGCTCGATGGCCTCGCGGTTCGCCGTGCGGACGGCGCAGTGCAATGGCTCCGCGCCATCCTTCCGGCGGGCGCTTACTGGGGCGCCCTTGGCCAGCAAGGCCGAGAGAATCTCCGTGTCCCCGCGCGACGCGGCGACGTGAAGGGGCGTGCTGCCGTCGTCGGCCGCCGCCTCCGTCTGGGCGCCCCTGGCAAGGAGGAGCTGGACAATCTCCTTGTGACCCTCCGCGACGGCCCGGTGAAGGGGGCGTTCGCCCTTCAGATCGCTGGCATTCGCGTCCGCGCCAGCGTCGAGGAGTCTTGTGGCGAGTGCGGGGTCGTTGCGGCGGACGACCAGGTGCATCGGTGTCTCCCCCTGCTTGTCGCGCACGTCGAGGCGCGCCTTCCGCGCAAGCAGGAGTCCGATGATGGCTCCCTTTGTCGTCTCGTCGGCCTCCCTGCCGCCGAAGCGCAGCGCGCACAGAAGCGGCGTTGAGCCGCCAGCGTCCGCCGCGTTCACGTCCGCCCCGTCCGCGAGCAGATCGCGAACCTTGTCAAGGTCGCCCGCGAGAGCGGCGGAATGCAAGGCCGGCGCCCGGCCAGGCTCAGCGCACCACGCCCAGCCGACCACCCAGAGGACCGCCAGGGTCGCATGGATCGCCCAACGCATCGGCCTCTCCCTCCGAATCTCGGTGACACACGCCTCTTCTCGACCGCCAACCAGGCTACGGCTTGCCCAGGCAATAGAGGCTGTGCAGGGTCCGCAGGTAGATGCGGTCAGCGACGAAGACGGGGGTGGCGAAGCCGCCGTCGCCCAGGTCGTTCTGGGCGAGAAGCTCGAACGCGCGGTCGGGCTTGTAGACGTAGGTGACGCCCACCTCGCTCGTCACGTAGATGCGGCCGCCCGCCAGCACGGGCGAGGCGCTGAACTTCGCCGCCAGCTTGGTCTCCCACACCACCTCGCCGGTCTTCGCCTCGAAGCAGTAGAGCCGCCCCTCGTCCTCGACCATGTAGAGCAAGCCGTCGGCCAGAAGCATCGAGGGGATGTAGGCCATCTTGTCGCGCTTCTCCCACACGCGATGCGTCTTCGTCACGTCGCCGCTGCCGTCGGCGCGGACACACATGAGGTTGCGCTTGGGGAAGCCGGCCGCGGCCCAGACGTGCAGGGCGTCGAACGTCACGGTCGAGCCGGTGGACTCGTCCGGGCCGTCGCACGTCCACAGTTCCTTGCCCGTGGCGGGGTCGTAGCTGAAGAGCTTGTAGGGGCCTTGGATGAGGAGCTGGTCACGCCCCGCGATGCGCCCGACCGAGGGGCTGGCGTAGGTGCCGAGCTTGTAGCTCGGGCGGTCAATCTTCCAGGCGACCTCGCCCGTCTTGCGGTGGAGGGCGATGATGAAGCTGTTCTTGATGGCGTCGGCCACCACGATCACGAGCGACTTGTAGAAGACGGGCGACGCGGCGAAGCCGTGCATGGACTCGAAGTCGCCCAGCCGCTTCTGCCAGGCGATCTTGCCGTCGAGGCTGAGCGCGTCGAGCCAGATGCCGCCCTGGACGATGAAGGGCATGAACACGCGTTCGCCGTCGCAGGCGGGCGTGGCCGAGGCGTGGGAGTTCTTGGGGTGCATCCGCATGAACCCGCCGCGGTGGAGCTCCGCCTGCCACAGCTTCTTCCCGTCGCGGCGGTCGAAGGCCAGGACGTATTGCGCCTTTTCCTTCTCGTCGGCGGTGGCGAGGAACAGGCGGCCGCCCCAGAGCGTCGTCGAGCCGTGGCCGCGCCCGGGCACGTCGGCGCGCCAGACCACGTTCTCTGTCTTGCTCCACGTGATGGGCGGGTTCTTCGCGGCGATCGCGATGCTGTCGAATCGCTCGCCCCGCCACCACGGCCAGTCCTCGACCCCGGGGCGGGTGGGGGGCAGATCATTCCAGGCCGGTCCTTCCCCTGGCGCCCTGGCATGGGCGGCTGTGACTCCCGACGGGGAGACGCACCAGACAGCCATAGGACAGAGAAGAAAGAGGACCAGCAGTGGGTGGCGCTGCATTGCGTCCCCATCACCAAGCACGCCGATGCCTGCGGGCGGATGCCGCGGCTACTGGACCGGGTCGGGCGGCGCCTGGCTCCGGAGGCTGACGAAGAGCGTGGCGTCGCGCCCGGGCAGCATCGTCGCCTGCTTCGCCAGCACCGCGTTCACGCTGTGGGGACTGAGGTCCCACATGCCCCCGCACAGCGGGTCCACGACGACGTAGCCGAGCAGGCCGCCAATGAAGAGGTTGCCGATGATGTACCACCCGTTGATCGAGCCGGAGATGGTGACAATCGCCGGGGCGTAGCCGGGCGCCTGGACCTGCACGCGGTACTCGCCCGCGGAGAAGAAGCCGCTGCCGCGCCGAAGCTTGACGGTGCAGGGGGCCTGCTGGCTGATGATGACCGAGCCCGAGTCGTCGTACACCGTCACCTGGGCGCCGGCAGGGGTCGCAAAGATGGACACCCTCTGCCTAGTGCCCTTGATGATCGTGGCGCAGCCCGTGCCACCAACGAACGCCATCAACGCCACCACACCACAGGCCAGCCAACCCTTCTTCATCTCGCGACTCCTTTCCCAGCACGCAGGTGAAACGAGCGACCGCCCCTCGCGGGCCGCGCACCCCCACTAGTGTAGGAAGCGCCACACAATTGTCAAGCGGAGAGTCGGCTGAAGGGCCCCCAAGCCCCGAGCACGCCCCGAGACTCCCCGGGGTGTTGACAGGAGGAACCTCGAGGTGTTCAATAGCGCCCAGCCGGTTGCCCGGCGACGGGGGGGGGCACACACTGCCGCGGCTCGTCTCTTGGAGGGCTGACGATGTCTCACCCGCAGCCGCCACCGCTTCCTCCTCGGAGGCATTCCCGCCGACCGTGGGCCTTGCTCGCAGTTGCCTGCGTGGCCGGTGTGGCGCTGTTGCTGTTGTGCCGCGTGGCGACGCGTGCGGCCGATTTCTATCTCATCCCGCGCGAGCTGGCGCGGGAGTTCGACACCGATGGGATTCTGGCCTACTGCCGCGGCAAGATCGGCCCCGCCACATACGAGGGCGTCCTGCGAGGCCCCCACGGGGCGCTGTGGGCAGGGCAAGCGAACGCGTGGGACCGCGTGCTCCTGGCGGCGGCGGCGCTCGAGGCCGAGGGGGTGGAGGCCCTCGTTGTCCCGGGGGAGCCGCCGCGCCTGGCCTACCGCCAACAGGGCTGGCACATCGTCCGCCTGGACGCCGATGAGGCGCCCGCAACCCAGGCCGACCGCCCCGAGGGTGGCCTGGCCCCGAGCACGCTGGCCGAGAAGCACTCGGAGCTGTTCCACGAGGTCCTGCCGGCGTTCGTCCTGGAGGGCGACGCCGGCACGCCGCAGCGCGTCGAGTCCCGCGCGCCCGAGCGCGTCGCCGAGTGGGCCAGGGAACCAGTCACCGTCGCCGTGCCCGCCGGGGGCCCCCCCCGCTACGTCCTCCGTGTTGGCGGCCGGGAGGTGCTGTCGTCCGGGCCGCTGGAGAAGGTCGAGCGGGCGTCGCTGGAGCTGACCTGGCGATTCGGCACGCACAAGACGACGTGGGCGCGCGAGCTGTTCGACCGGGCCAACGCGGCGCAGGAAATCCCGGGCAACGACGAGCCGAGGCCGGGGGACCGCTACGCGCTGGTGATGGCGGGCGGGCCGTTCGTGCCAGGGGTGCTCCGCACGCGCGACTTCATGCTGGGCTCGGGGCTCGACACGCCCGTGGCGGACCCCGTGGTGCGCGATCTCGTGCTGTTGGCGACGACGTTCTTCGTGCGGTCCGACCACCACTGCGCGCTGGCGGCGAAGGAGATGGGCGTACGGGTCGAGCACGCCTCGCCGCGCCTCGTGATCGCCGCCTGCGAGCGCTTCCCGGCCGACAAGCCCGACGACACGGCGGCGGCGGTCCTCTCGCTCGACGTCGTGACGAACCGCGTGGAGGCGGTGGGCGACAAGGCCCGGCGGTTCCACGTCGCGCGCGGCCTGGCAGGCGACCTGACCGAGACCCGCCTGATCTACGAAGCCGCGAGGAGACCCGTCATTAGCACCTCGGCGGTCTTCGGCAAGTACGCCGCGGACACGCTCGACTGCCCGGAGCGTCGCATCGAGGCGCTCGCCGCCGAGGCGAGGCGCCTGCTCGGCGAAGCGGAGGCCGGCACGCGGGTGGAACTGCGGGCCCTCCCGCCGCGCTTCATGGCGGCCACCAGCGGCAAAGACGACGGCCCGGCCCCCCTGGCAATGGTGGTGACGCCGCAGGGCCTTGTCCTCCACGGCGCTCGACGGGGAGGCGATGCGAAGGGGCGCGCGGCGCCGGACGGGCTGGCGCTGTCGCCTGACGGCCGCATCGAGTTCCGCCGCGACACCGACGCGCTCGCGGTGGCGGTCGAGACCGTGCTGCGCCGCTGCGTGGCCGACCGCCCGGACTTCATGCTGGGGTGCCGAGAGGTCCGCCCGCGGCCGCTCGAGCCCGTGGCGCTCGTCCCCGGCTCGGTGCTCGTCTACCGTGCCGCCCACCAGGGGAAGGCGTGTCGCCTCGCCGTGCTGGTCTCCGCCTCGGACGGCTCGCTGGGGGGACAGTGGGTGGACCTCGACAGCGGGCGACGCGGCGAGGTGAACGGCTCGTGGCCCGACGTGCTCGGGAGCGACCGCGAAGGCCCCACCATCGGTGTCTTCCTGGCGGCCGCCGACGTCGCCCAGGCAGGCGAGGCGACCCGCGCGACAGTGCGCGTCGGCGCGAACGAGGTGGAGGCGAGGGCATTGCGGGTGGCGGCGCCGGGCGGCGCGCGTGCCGTGGTGCTTCCCCTGGGCGACCGCTCGCTCGTGCTGTCGTGGGAGCGGGGCGATTCCTCACTGGCCCTCGAGTCGGCCAGCCCGGTCGTCCGCGGGCGGGTCCTGAACGCGACGACGAAGCTCCCGGTGCCGGGCGCCGCCGTGACGCGGCTCGATGGGCGCGGCTCGACGGCGACGGCGGGCGACGGGTCGTTCGTGCTGCCCGTGTCGCCGCCGCTCTTCCATCGGCTGCTTCTCGTCATTGACCGCTCCGGCAGCATGGCCTTCGGCCTCGACCCGAAGGAGGGGAAGCCTGCGCCGCCGGGACAGCAGCGGATGGACGCTCTCCGCAAGGCGGTGCACGAGCTGCTCGACCGGGTGCCCCGCGGCGTGGAGGTCGCGCTCTGGTCCTACTCCACGCCGAGGCGCTACTACGGCGGCTTCGACAGCCCGCGAGAGGCCCGCGTGGACTGCGCGTTCACCCACCAGCTCGACACGGTGCGCCAAGCCGTGGACCAGCTCGGCCCCGAGCACGGCACCCCGCTGACCGGAGCCGTCCGCGCCGTCCTCCAGCACGTCGAGAAGGAGCCCCTGTCGCGCGACGCCGTGGTGGTGCTGCTGGCGGACGGGCAGAACTCGTGCACGCGGAAGAGCGCGGCCGAGGCATTCCGCGAGGCGCGCGGGCAGGTGGCCATCCACACGATCGGCTTTGCCATCGAGCCCGGCGGCAAGGCCGAGCGCGAGTTGCGCGAACTGGCCGAGGCCAGCGGCGGCACCTACCGCGCCGCCGCCACGGGTGAGCAGTTGGCCCTGGCCTTCCGAGAGGCCGGGCAGGAGCCCGGCGACGTGAAGCTCCGCGCTTCCGCCCGACGGCACTCGTCGGCCGACCTCACGCTCCGCAAGACCGAAGTCGGCCAGACGCCGGTCGAGCTCCTCCTGGCCGGGCGCGGCACCCCGGGCATCCTCACCATTCGGGCGGGCAACCGGGCCGACCTGCGCCATTGCCAGGATCTCTCCCCCAAGGCCCGACGCATGGTCGAGGAGCGCGTCGCCGACGGCACGTGGTGCGTGAGCATCCCCACGAGCCGCGTGAACATCGGCGACGTCACCGCCTACGCCTGGTTCGAGACCGAGGAGGCGACGGGGCGGATGCTCGGCCGCACCGAGGACGGGCTCCACGGCGTGACGGCCGACCCCCACACGTGGCCGCCCTTCAAGAAGATCTACGGCGACCAGCGCTTCGTGGCCTGGGTCACCGGCGTGTCGGCCTACACGGGCGCGTCGGCCCGCGCTGCCATGACGTGGCACAGGGAGCCCGGCTTCCTCGGCGGGTCGGCGACCGATCTCAAGGAGTTCATCCAGGCCAACGCGCTCGACTTCACGGAGCAGTGGTGGAGCGACGTGGGCTCCGAGGCCCACGGCGAAGCCCCCGACGCCTTCTGGAGCGGCGTGTGCTTCAACTTCGGGCTCCAGGCCGCGGCCATGGGCCTGCCCGACTGCGACAAGTGCTACCGCGCCTGGATACGCGACCTGTGTCGCCGCTACCGCCAGAAAATCATTGACGCGCCAAAGGAGAAGCTCGGCGAAGCCGCCGAGGAAGCCATCAAGAAGAACCTCCAGGGCGAATGGGAGACCCTGCTCCAGGCCGTCCGGGAGCGCGGGCTCTCGTCCAAGTTCGCCAAGGACATCGAAGACGCGTGGGGCGAAATCGTCAAGCAGGCCATTCCCTGCGAAAAGCTCATCCCATAGCCGACGCCACCCGACCACCATGCGGGCGTCAGATAATCTCCAGGGTATCCCTGTCCGGCAGCTTCGGGAACGGGGCGGTGGGGAGCATCTGATACCAGAAGGCCACCGACGCAATGTCGTCCTGAAGCGGCAGGTAGCGGCCGCCGTCGCGCCAGCCCAATGCCTGGATCGTGACCCGCAGGTCGCGCTCGAAGCGAATCGGGTCCATCACGTGCCAGCGATACATCGCGAAGCGCATCTGCGAGCGATACGCCCCGTCGGGCCGAAACACCTGCATGCCCAGGAACGGCGTGGAATAGGGCGTGTACTGGCCAGCGACGTCCCAGTTGTAGCAGCCGCCGAAGTAGTCCTCGGTGCCCGTGCCGCAGATCGTCGGGAACTCGCCGTCGCCGTCGAGGTAGAACTTGATCTCGCCTTCGCCCCACCAGCCGGTGTTGTTCACGCCCCAGGCGAGGGCCGTGCCGACATATTGCCCCGTGCCGCGGACGCCGTCCACAATCGTGGAGACCTGCTTGTAGGGCAGCGGGTTGACGCGGCGGAACTGGGCGTGGAAATGGGCCGCGTCGTCGGGCACGTCGGTGAGCGTGTAGTCAATCTGGTAGTAGCACGTGATGTCGTCGTTGTGCCGGTTTTCCAGCGTGATGCGGCATTCCTTGCGGAACGGCATCTCCCAGTAGCAGTTGTAGGCACGGTTCGGGTTCACCGCCACGGGCAGCGAGTTGATCTGCGCGTAGACGCCCCAGCCCGAGGCGAAGAAGTCGGCGACGGGGCACTCCACCGACGGCTGCTCCTGCCCGTCCCAGTAGATGCGCAGGATGAAGAAGCGGGCGCCTGGCCCCTTGAGCGACACATCGCCGCTGATCCACATGTGCTGGACGGCGCCCGAGCCGTTGATGTGGGCGAGCGTGAAGGTCTCGCCCGCCTTGATGCGGACGCTTGGCGACACCTTCCAGCCCTGGCCGAGGTCGCGGGCGCAGCGTGCCCCTGTGCCTTCGGTCGCCATGCCCGCCTTACCTTTTTCGCCCGTGAAGTTCTCCGCGCAGATCGAGCGCGACTTCGCCCTCGACACCCTCGACAGATTCCCCAACCCCATGCCCAGACCGTTGAAGCTGCTCATTATCCACCCTTTCTCCACCTGACCGTTGAGGCAACGTCTTGTGCTTGACAATCCCACGTAGAGGGATTATACATGGCTCCAGTGGAAGTGCAATACCGTGGGCAGCGGAGTGTGACCCGATGGATGAGAGAGTCCTACAGCGCATCAGCCTGAACCCGCGGGTCATGGCGGGCAAGCCTGTGATCCGGGGCACTCGCATTCCGGTGGAGCTCATCGTTCGCATGCTGGGGCAAGGCATTCCGGAGCCGGAGATCTTGCGGGAGTACCCACGCCTTGAGCCGGAGGACATCCGCGCGGCTCTGGCCTACGCAGCCGAGGTCCTCGCCGACGAGGACGTCTTCGCCCTGACGCCCGCTAGCAGCCCCAACCACTCGTCGGCAACCATAGGTACAGCCACACCGCAGCGGCAAGGCCCACCAGGTTGAGGACAAGTGCCGCGGCCGCGCAGGCCCTCGCGTCGTCCCACCAGAGCCCGAGCAGTCCGTGCAGGCCACCCACGGCAAAAGCCGCCGCTGCTAGCGGGGCCAGATAGTAAAGGCCCAAGACAGTGAAGATACAGGACCCGATTCCAGCGAGCAATACTGCCACAGCCGCCCAGAGGAGGCTCCGTCTCCCGAACGCATTCGGCTTGAGGTCCATGCTCGTACCTGCCCCGCCGTCGTTGGGTCTACTACCGCAGGCCAAGCTCGGCCTCGACCTCTTCCAGGGGAATCCTCTTGCCTCCGCTGCGACGCTCGGCGAGGAGCTTCATCAGCTCTCTGTCCTGGATGAAGTCTTCACCGACTTCGAAAGCTTGCCATCCCTCGGGCGAACCCGAGGCAGAGCGACGCCGCTCGGATGGCTGGGAATTCACGCTCTGGGTCCTCGGCTTGCTGGGTCTGGCGTGCCGCATGGGTCACCTCGGTTACGGTCGCCCACAATGGCCGGGGCTGCGGGCCGCAGCCTCGGCCATTATAGTCGGCCACGCGACGCGATGTCAACGGGCGGGCGCGGCAACACACCTGAGCAGGCTCCCCCCGGCTCGTAGTGCGGGCGTTAGCCCGTAGCCTGCTGCCGGGCCGGGACACGCTACGGCCTGAAGGCCGCACTACGAACTCCTCTCGGCTCTGTCGCGCCTCTCATTGTTGGGGGCCGGGGTGCGCGGGGGGCCCCCAACAATGGGGAGAGCCGGGGTGCCAAGAGCGGGCCGATTTCGTCCTAAGCCGCTGCAAATACTACACATGCGAACTGGACAGGGTGGCCGGCGTCGGCCCTCCGGGGCCGCAGACCGTATGCGCGCGCACAGGCGCAACAATGGGTACAAGGGCGTAAACCGCGGCGAATGGGCGATTCGCCATTGTTGCCGGCATCCTTTGGGCCGGCAACAATGGCGCAGGGGCGGCTCAACGGGGGCTTGCGGCGGCCCATTCGTCGCGCAGGAGGGAGTAGACGACGTGGTCAATGAAGCGGTCGTTGAGCTTGGCGACGTGGCGCAGGGTGCCCTCGCGCTGGAAGCCGAGGCGCTTGGGAATGGCGCGGCTGCGGCGGTTCCGCGGCTCGGCGAAGATTTCGACCCGCTCGACCCCGAGGTCGCGGAAGGCGTGGTCCACCATAGCTCGGCAGGCGAGGGTCATCAGGCCCTTGCCCTCAAACTCCTCCCCGAGCCAGTAGCCGATCATGGCCCGGGCCTCGCCGCGGATGTGAAGGCCGATCACGCCGGCCAGCTTCGCTCCCGACCAGATGCCCGCTGCCACGTCGCCCGTCTCCGCGTGGCGCTTCAGGCTGTCGCGGATGAACTTCAGCGTGTCGTCCGCCGACTTCGTGCCATCCACCCACGGCAGCCACTCGCGCAGGCGCTCGCGGTTGCGGTCCGTGAGGGCGAATAGCTCGTCGGCGTGGCGCGGCTCGAGCATCCGCAGCTCGGCCCGGCGGTCCAGGCGATGGGAGAACACGGCCTGCTCCTTCACTCCGCTGCGTATTCGACCCAGAGGGTCTCGGGGGCCTGCCCCGCGTCGAGGGTCCACGAGGCGTCGGGCTGGCCGGCGGTGGTCTTGTAGGAGTGGCTGGCCGTCTTCACCTGGCCGCCATCCTTCCAGGCGAAGGTGGCCTTGAGCGGCGAAGTGGTCTCGACGGCGTAGACGAGATATGCTTCGGCCTTGCGGTAGGGGCGATTGCCCGTGTTGGCGAAGCGGACGCGGACGGGTCCCTGGACGCCGTCGAGCGGGGCGTCGCCCTGGTTGAAGGTCTGGCTCCACCAGTCGCTCGGCTCGGGCGGGCGCTGGACGATCCGCCAGCCCTTGACGATGGGCTTCCAGGTTTTCCCGGCGTCGAGTGAGTAGTCCACATTGTAGTCCGACGGCTTCGGCGGCGCGCTGCACGACACCCAGGCGGCGGCGTAGGCGGCCACGGCCTTGGCCTTGCGCGGTGCGGCAAGCTCCAGCGTCACCTTCGGGGAGTCGAAGGCGCCCTCGACCATGTGGGCCTTTGCCTGCGGCACGTTCGGGCCGGCGGCGACGACGGCCCGTCCCGACGCCTCGTAGGTGATCGTGTTCTTCCCCGCCTTGAGGCGCGGGATGACGGTCGGCGAGCACTGGCAGACGGTGATCATCGTGAGGCCCGAATCGGCCAGGGCCTTGGCTCCCGCGCCGAGGCGAAGCCAGTACTGGTACTTCCCCTTCACCAGGTCGGTGAGGTCCATGCCATCCTTCGCGTCGCCGGCCTTCGCCCACGTGGCGCCCTGGTCGGTCGAAACCTCGACTGGGCAGGACATTTTCCCGCGAAGGATGAGGCCGTTGGTGCAGCCGGGCTTGCGGGTGCCCCACTGCTCCTTCGCGGCGGCTTCCGGCGGCGTCGCGGCGACGACATAGGGGCTCTGCCACTCGAAGGTCACGTGCTTGTCCGATTCGTCAATGATCCCCTCGCGGTACTTGCTCGAGGCGAAGTCGGGCCTGTAGGTGAAGACGGCGTTGGCGTAGCGGGCCTGGCCGACGCGATAGCCGCAATCGCGGCCGCTCTTGAACATCTTCTCGGGCTGGTTCACCCACGTGCGGTCGCGGGTCGGGCCGGGGATGCCGCCGGCGTTGTAGTTGATGCCCCAGTAGGCGAAGGTCTTGCCGTCGTCGAGGCCGGGCTTGAGGGTGCGGCGAAGGGACTCCCCCGCCCGCAGGTTCACGAGGGGCGGCGGCCCCGCGTAGCCCGTGGTATAGCCCACCCAGTTGACCGTCTTGTAGACGTTGGGATCGCTGGGGTGGAGGCCGGCGGGGATGAAGCCGCGCTCGCGGTTGCTCCGCTTGATGGCGCCCATGTCCTTGCTGACCTCCATCAGCCCCATCAGCCGCGAGCCGTCGGGGGTGAAGACCACGGTCGAGATGTCGTGGTCGAGGAGCGCCCACTGGCCGGCGCCGTAGGGGCCGCCGGTGAGCCAGACCTCGAACGAGGTGTGGCCGGCGACGTTCGTGGCCCGCGAGCGGCAGGGGCCGAGGAGCTTCTCCATCTCGGCGGCCATCTGGTGGTGGTCGGCGTAGCAGAGGCTGAAGCCGTAGGCGAACAGGCCGCTCCAGTACTCGCGGGTCTCCTCGCCCTTGTCGAGGCCCTTGCCCCAGGTGTCCTCGCTCCCCTGCGTGCAGTGGAAGACGTTCAGGTTGCGCCAGTACCAGGAGGCCAGCGCCTTGTCCTCGTCGGACGCCACCTTCCTGCCCGTGACCCGCTCGTAGAGTTCGGCCTGGGTCTTGGAAAGCCGCTCCCAGGTCGAGCACGACAGTTCGCCGGGATACCAGGGATGGTCGGTCTTCACCTGCGGGTCGCCAACGCCCGCGAGGGCCGCCCCTGCCAACGCTGCCACGGCCACCAGCATCGCTCGCACCACGTCGTTCTCCTTTCACGTTCCTGCCGGGAGCAGAAGGGCGAGGAGGGCCTCGCCCGCGGTGAAATCGGGGATGACGATGTCGGCCCCCGCGGCGACGAGCCGCTCGCGCTTGCGGGGGTTGAGGCCGCGGCGGCGGACCTCGTCGCTGGCGACGCCCACAGTGACGGCTCCTCGCGCCTTGCCCTCGCGAATTTCGACCGGCCCGTCGCCCACGACGAGCAGCTCGGGGCCTTCGAGCCCGTGGGTTTCCAGAATATCACGAATCACGGCGGCTTTCGAGCAGGCGCGCGAGGCGCCCACGGCGCCGAAGATGCCGCCTCGGAAGTAGTGCGCCACGCCCAAGGCCGCCGCCTCGTGCCGCACGTCCTCCACATCGGTACCACTGGCCACATAGAGCGTCACGCCCCGCTCGGCCAGCGCGCGCACGAAGTCCTCGGCTCCCGCGATCATCAGTTCCTCCCGCGCCGCCTTGCCCCGTTCGAGTCCCCCGAGCCGCCCCCGGATAGCGCCCAGCAGCCGCCTGTTGTAGATGGCCTTGTACTCCTCCGCCGAGAGGGCCGCGCCGGCTCCTCGGTGCCGGGCCACCCTCTTCACCAACCAATCCATCTGGAGAATCGTCTGGAGGCCCGTGGATTCGTCCACATAGTGCTCGACCTCGCGGCGGATGGCACCGTCGGGGTCGCCCGCCTCGCCTGCGATCGTCTCGACCATCATCGGGGCCATCACGCGCTCCCATCCCTCGCGGATGACCGAGATGGTGCCGTCGAAATCGAACAGCCCGTGGCGGACGCGGCCCATCTCAGTCGAGGAGTTGAGGAGTTCGATGGGCTCGTGCGCCATGCCAGGAAGTCCAATCATCAATATCCAACACTCAATGATCAATGTCCAATGAAGAGAGGAACCGTGCTCAGGGGCTCCGGCGGTTTCGGGCGGCCTGTTGGTTCTTCTTGGCGGTTCTCGTGCTCTTGCAGAGGATCTTGATGAGCTGCTCGTTCTCCTCCAGCAGCGGGTCGAGGCGGGGCGGCTTCAGAAGCTCCGCAAGGCGGATCATCCTGAGCCACACGCGGGTCTCGCGGAACTCCTTCAGGGCAACCTTGACCTTGTGCACGAAGTCGCTGCGGGACTCCGCGTCCTGCGCTTCGCCGTAGTTGGGAGCGGGCGATGTGCCGCACTCGATCAACTGGCCTGCGATATGCCTCCCCGCCCGCGTGGCGGGCAGTTGGTCTACAACGTGCATGACCCTAACCGCGAAGCGAATGAGCCGCTCCTCCAGATCGAAGGTCTTTGCCTCGCCCTCGGCTCCTCCAGTCATCGCGTTCTCCTTCCGTAAGGCGATACGCACCGGACGGAACGGCGCACGCCCCATTCTCTTACTTGGTCATTGATCATTGGGTGTTGGACATTGATGATTCGGCTTCTCTTCTCCATCGAGCCTGCGCAGGAGTTCCTCCGGGCTGGCCGCCCCGGTGATGCCGAGTTTCTTGACGGTGATGGCCGCGGCGAGGCAGGCGACGCCGGCGGCCTCGACATTGGTCGCGCCGCTCGCGAGGGCGGAAGCAAGGGCGGCGATGAAGGTGTCGCCCGCGCCCACGATGTCAATCGGCGGCTCGACCTTGTAGCCGGGCACGAGGTTGCAGCGGTCGCTGTCGAAGACGAATGCCCCGCGCTCGCCGACGGTGAGGAACACGGGCTTGCGGCACCGCTGGCTCAGGCGGCGGCCACAGTCGCGGATCACGTCGTCGGTGATGGCAGCCGGGGCGATGCCTGGGTGGAAGACGCGGGCCGCCTCGATCTCGTTGGGCTTGAGGATCGCGCCCCGGAACTTGCCGATCTCGTTCCGCGAGTCGGCGATGACGATCGTCTTCGGGTGCTTCGCAGCCAGGCGGAGAGCGCCTTTCCGAACGCGGTCGGTGATGAGGCTGTTGTTGATCTGGTTCGCGATGAGCAGGGCGTCGAGCGTGGGCATCGCATCGGCCAGGTTGGCGAGCACGATGTCCTCCAGCTCGGGCGGTGCGGGCGTGGCGTTCTCGAAGTCGAGGCGGGCGTCCTCCTGCTCGGCGTGGTAGCCGTGAAGGATCGGCTTGGCAAAGGCGGGGGTCACGCGGCCCGGGGCGTGGACGACGTGGCGGAGGTCCACGCCGATGTCCTCGAGCACGCGGCTGAGTTCGCGCCCGCGCCAGTCGTCGCCGAAGATCGTGATGGGCAGCACGGTGCCGACGCCCAGCTCGCGGAGGTTCCAGGCCACGTTGGCCGCGGCCCCGCCCGAGAACTTCTCCGCGACGATGGGGCGCGGAAAGTGCGGCGTCTCGCGCGACAGCAGCGAGCGCGTCATGTCGGCGTGCCAGTAGATGTCCATGCAGAAGTCGCCGATGATGGCAATGCGCTTGGAAGGGAAGGCTTCCAGCAGTGCTTCGTGGCGTGCGCGCTTCACGGGGCTTCTCCTGATGCGGATGGGACGTATGGGACCTATAGGTCCTATTGGCCAGGGGGCGCGACCGTCACTCGGTCAGCATCTGGTAGAGGTTGGGGATGGTGGCCTTGTGGTCGCCGGTGATGTGGTAGCCGCGGCCGCCGAGGGAGACGGGACGGTTGACGATGTTCTTGCGGGGACGGTAGTAGTACTCGATGCCGTCCTTCGACACGTCGGCGCGGTAGTCGCCGCGGAGGGGGAAGAGGTCGAAGTTGGCGGTGGTGATGTGGCTCACAGTGTGGCCGAGGTTGCGGGCGATGGAGAGGGCTTTCAGAAATACCTCGGGTCCCGTCACCGCCGAGCCGAAGTTGCAGAACACCCCGCCCTCGAGGTTCGCCACCGTGGCGCAGTAGGTGCGGAAGTCGAGGCCGCTGGCCGCGCCGAGCGCCCCGAAGTCCACGGCGGGATGCTGGTGAATGATGTCGGTGCCGATGGTGACGTGGATGGTGACCGGAATGCCGAGCTTGTGGCCCTGGTAGAGGATGCTGGCATCGCGGTGCTTGAAGCGCGGGTCGGCGGCGTAGAGGCGGCCGAGGGCCTCGCCGTAGCCGAGGCCGTCGCGGACGCCCGCCTGCACGGCCTCGTTGATGAGGCGGCCCGTCTCGTCGGCCATGCCGAAGCTGCCGTCCTCGATGGAATCGGGCACGTCCTCGCTCGTCTCGCCGATCAGGGCCAGCTCGAAGTCGTGGATCGAGACGGCGCCGTTCCCCGCCACGTGGGTGACGAGGCCGCGCTGCATGAGGTCAATGATGAGGAGCGAGAGGCCGCTCTTGACGACGTGTGCGCCGAGCATCCAGAGCACGGGGCGGCCGGCCCGGCGCGCCTCGCGGATGGCGCGGGCGACGAGGTACAGCTCGGGGTGCTCGAAGGGCGGCGGGGGCTGGCAGGGGCGCACGAGGTCGGCGAGCTTCACCAGGTTCCGCCGCTCGCCGAGGTGGTAGGTCTTCACCTTCGACAGGTCAATGCGATCGTGGGGCATGGAGTGCTCTCTCCTTCTCGTTGGGAGCCAAGCCCAGATTAGCAGGTAGCGATAGGCGGATCAAGGCGCCGCGGCGCCAGGCGTCTGGAGCAGGAGGGTTTCCCAATGGGACATGCGGATGTTCCACGGAGCGCGTGCCAAGTGGCGCGCCAGGAAGTCGAGATAGCTCTGGAATGCGGCCTCGAGGGCCTTGCCCGCGCCACCAACGTGCGCGGGCTCACCGATGATGAGCCGGAAGCGGCACTCAGCGTCTGTGAGGATCAGGGTAGGGATGACAGGCGCCCCGCTCAGGCGGGACAGCACCCAGGGAGCGCGCGCGCACCGAATGGGGTGGCCGAAGAACATGCCGAGCAGCCCAGTCTCCGGGTCCGGCGCGTCGCCCACGTGCTGGAGCCAGGTTCCACGGCGGAGGAGGTCGAGTAGGCGCTTCAGGTGGAGCCCTTCCTCCCCCGCTGACGGGTACGGCAGCACCTCACCCAACAGGCCCTCGCGGCGAAGGAGCAGGTAGAGCGTGGGCGCGGTGGCCCTGCGCTGGACGAACTTGACGGGGTAGCCCAGCCCGCAGAGGACCGGGGCCTCCCAGGCCAAGTGGCCGATGTGCGCATGCACGAGGATGGCGCCGCTGCCGCTCCGCTTCACTGCGTCCAAGTGCTCCAGCCCTTCCGGGCGGAGCACGCGCAACAACCACTCTCTCGACCGCCTCGCGACGGGGGCGAAGCTCCGTACGCCGTGTTGCCTGACGGCGCGCGAGAGGGCCGCCTGACGCCGAAGCTCCCGCAGCGGCGTCCCCGCCGGGGTCAGATGCCCCAGCAGCCGCTCCAGCCGGCGGCGCCGCTTCGGGTTCAGCGCGAGCGCGGCCCTGGCCGCCTGGGCAGAGAGGGCAAACAGCCAGCGTGGCGGGAGCGCTCGCTCGACGGCGATCTGCACCCGCGCCTTCAGACGGGTCCACAGCGGAAGGCGGGTGGGGCCCGTCGGGGGAGTGAAGGGGGTGGATGGCATGCGGGCTACCCTCCTGGCGCGTCGGGCGGCTCGATGGGGGACTTGCCGAGGGCGCCGCGGGCGAGAGACTGCACGAGGCGGATGTGCCGCGGCACCTTGAAGCCGGCCAGGCGCCGGCCGCAATGCTCCCGAAGCTCCAGGGGCGTCACCGGGCCTGTCGCCTCCACGAGCGCCACGATGCGCTCGTCGCCCTCTGCCGTCCGCTCGCCGCGGACGACGGCATCGGCAACGGCGGGATGGGAGCGCAGGCAGGCCTCCACCTCGGCGGGCGACACCTTCTTCCCCGCGACGTCGAGCATGGGCCTGTTGCGACCGAGGATGAACAGGCGGCCGTCCGCATCGAGGCGGCCCAGGTCGCCCGTCAGCACGGTCGGTGTCACATCTTCATTTCGCACTTCGCCGCCAAGTGCCAAATGAAGATGTGACACCAGGAACACCCTGGCGCTGGCCTCCGGGTCGTCCAGGTACCCCGGGGCGTTCGCGGGGCTTCGCACGGCGACCTGCCCCACCTCGTCCGCATCGACCGGCTGGCCGTCCGGGTTCAGGATGGCGACCTGCACTCCCACGCACGGCCGGCCGACGCAGCCGGGCTCGCCTGCCCCGTCGTCGTCGAGGGCGATGGCGATGGGGCCGGTCTCTGTCGAGCCGTACAGGGTGGTGATGCGGACGCCGAACTGCTGCTCGAAGCCCCGCGCCACCGCGACCGTGAGGGGCGAGCCCGCCGAGATGGCGAGCCGCACGGTCGAGAAGTCGGGGCGGCGGGCGAACTTCGTTTCCGCCATCAACCGGTACATGAAGGGGGTAGCCGCGAGGACCGTGATGCCTTCGCGCTCGACCATCGCCGCCGCGCGCCGCGGGACGAAGCGCTCCAGGCACAGCATCGCGCCACTCGCCAGCGTGTTCACCAAGATGTCATGAAGGCCATAGTTGTGGAAGAAGGGCGGGATGCCGAACACGCGGTCCTCCGGGACGTAGGGCACCGTGTCGTGGAAGACGCGCGCGGACGCCGCCGCCTGTTCCGGGGTCCTGGGGACGATCTTCGGGCGGCCCGCCGTGCCCGAGGAGAGGACGAGGAACGCATACCCGCCCTCCCGCGGTGTCGCATCGCCCACCTGCTCCACCTGGGCAGCCGCCCGGAGAAGCAACTGCGCGCCGGCCCGCTCGCAGTGGCTCCGCACGTCCTCGCGCGTCAGCGCCGGGTCGAGCAGCAGCACGGTCGCCCCCTGGACCCTCGCAGCGAAGAGCGTGACGACGGACTCGAGGGAGTTGGCCATCTGGAGCGCGACCACCGACCCGGGCGCAACGCCGCGGGCGCCGAGCGTGCGGCTGGCCGTCTGCACCGCGTCCCACAGCTCGCCGTACGTCACGCGGCGCTCGCCCTCCAGAATGGCGGGCCGCGCGGCGAACTGCTCCGCGCTGTGAGCCAGCAGGCCGCTGGGCATCACGTGCCCCCTTTCGTCAGCGTGTCCAGGTAGCCGGCGAGCGTCCCCACGGTGCGCAGAGCGTCGGCCTCGAGCAACGCATCGGGGTCCAGCTCGAGCCCCCACTCGTTCTCGAGCCCGACGAGGAACTCGAGCACGGCCACGGAGTCCAGGGACAGGCCGCCGCCGATCAGCGGCGTGTCGGGGCCGATGGCGGCCGTGTCGGCCAGACCCACGGCCTCGCCGAGCACGCGAACCACTCGGTCAAAGGGCTCTGAGCTCATGAGTTCTCCCGGCGGGCGCGGCGGCGCCCCCCTTCCAGCGGTGCAGGCCCCGCCACCACGGGCGGGCGCCCGGTTCCACCACGATGTCCGACCCGAACCCCAGCTCCCCCGTGTTGGGGTCGGGCACGTAGTCCTTGCCGCTCAGGAGCCATCGCTCGCCGCGGCAGGCGTTCGCGAGCCGCTCGCGGAGCGCCCGTTGGGGCTGGGCCGCGTGGGGGAAGAAGTACGAGTAGCGCTTCACCCTGCGGAAGTCGTTCGCCAGCACGAGGTCCTCGTACGGCGTCGCGGGGTTGATGACGCCCTCGGCGGCGGCGATCTGGTAGGCGGGAGTGTTCGGCGAGAGGATCATCCCATCGAAGAAGCGCACGACGACATCACGCAGGTGCTCGTCGCAGAAGGCCATCGTCTCGGCAAACGTCTCCAGCGTCTCGCCCGGGCCGCCCACGATCAGCGACGTATCGAAGGGGATGCCGTGGCGCCGCAGCACGGCGATCGCCTCGCGCACTTCGGCCATGCCGAAGGGCTTGCGATACGACGCCAGGGTCGCCTCCGAGCACGAGTCCAGCCCCAGCGTCACCCCGATGCATCCCGCCCGCGCCATCAGGGCCGCCAGGTGGTCGGGCAGGCAGGCGGGCGTGACTTCGCCGTACCACTCGATGCCCAGCCCTGCCGACAGGATGGCCTCGCAGAGGGCCATGGCGTGGTCCACGGGGTGGTTGAACGTGGGGTCGGCGAAGAAGAAGTGGCGCACGCCCCACACCTGCCGATAGGCCCGCACCTCCTCCATCACATGCTCGAGCGGGCGGAACCGGTATCGGTGGCCCTCGAGGAAGGGCGCGGGGCAGTAGATGCACTCCATGGCGCAGCCGCGCTTGGTCTGGATGGGGAGGAGCCCGCCGGCGGTGTAGTAGTGCTCGTGCAGGCCCTGCACGGCGTCGCAGGCCCCCGGGCCCGCCGTCGCCAGGTCGGCCACCCGGCCCGGCGCCCGGCACGCGGCGCCAATCGTCTCCCGCGACGTCACGAGTCCCTGTATGCCATCGGTCGGCCGGCCGGCGGCCGCGGCCTCGATCAGGGCGGGCAGCGTCTCCTCCGCCTCGCCGATCAGCCCGAAGTCCGGCTGCGCCACGGCCCAGCACAGGCCCGGCTCGATCGAGAACCCCGTCCCCCCCATCACCACGGGCGCGCCCGACACCCTGCGGCACGCGCGCACGACCCGGCCATCGTAGAACGCCGAGTGGTACTGAACGAGCCGGAAGGGGTTGGCGGGCACGCGGCCCGCGCTGACGTTACGGGTCGAGATGCCGATGACGTCGGGCTCGAACTCCCTGAGCGCCGCGGCCAGCTCGTCGCACACCAGCGGCACGTCGTTCTCGTCCTGCGCCACGACGTGGCTGGTGACCTGCACGATCCTCACGTCGTGGCCCCGCCGCCGGAGCACCCCTGCCAGGCTGATGAGCCCGGCCGGCGCCGGCGTCACGGGATACCCCGTCCGGCCGCATCGCGTCACATTGGTGTTGAGCAGCAGAACCGCTGCCATCCGATCCCCTTGCTGGGCGTGAGCCCCAACGCCTAGAGTAGCATGGTGTGGGTCAGCGGTCAAGGCGCGGGCGACGCGCCGGCGAGGCGCTTCGGCAGAGCCGCCAGTTCCTCGGCGCTGAGCTTGCCCTTCAGGGGCACGACGAACGCGCGGCCGCCGTCCACCTCGATCCTGGCGGCCTCCGCCAGGGGCTGGCCGTTGAGGACAACGGTCGGCGCGGCCTTGAGGCCCGTGAGCACCAGGGCCGTGGCCATCTCGGCCCCCTCGGTGCCGGGGCGGACGGCATAGTCCACCGTCACATTGCCCGCCTTGGGCTGGACGACCACGTGGGCCACGCCCACCTTGCCATCGGCCCGCACGGCGATGCCGCCGGGCAGGGCGAGCGACCAGAGCGTGGGGTCGGGCAGGGGGTTGTAGCCGGCGAACGTGTCGCTCGCGGGGTCGGCGTGGAGGTAGGCCATGCGGCCCTTCTCGCAGAGGAGCGTCGCGCCGTTCTTCTCGATGCGGCCCGTGGTGGACTGCTGGGCGACGGGGGTGTCGCGCTCGACGCCCTCGGGCAGATAGGGCCAGGCGCCGTTCACGCGGCGGTAGGCGAAGAGCTTGTCGAGCGGCTCGTCGTCCTTGTAGGTCGTGAAGACGCCCAGCTCCATCGTGTCGCTGCCGCTGGCGTACTTCACGTGGGCGAGGGCCTGGCCAGGCTCATCGCGCGCCTCGAGCTTCGCGGAGGCGACGTGCTTCTGGAACGCCGCGAAGCTGGGGAACTCGGTGGCGTCGGCCATTTCGACCACGTAGCCGCCCCAGGCGCGGTCAATCTTCTCGAAGTCGGGCTTCTCGCCCAGCGGCGTGTCGCTCTTCATATTGTAGCTGTCAATCACGAGCGCGGCCTTGAAGGTGTGCCTGTCGAACTCCTGTTCGCCGCCCTCCGAGAGCACGACCTCATCCGTGCGCCCGAGGTCCGTCGCGGGGAGCGGGATGATGCCGATGTAGCTCACGCCATCCTGAATGGTGATGCGCTGCGTGGCCTTGAACTTCGCCGGGAGAGCGCCGATGGGCTTGCCGTCAACGCAGATCTGCCAGGAGGGCTTCGGCATCTCATAGTTGTAGAGGGCGATGGTGCTCTGAAGGCTCTTGATGCTTTTCTTGGGGTCGAGCCAGTGCTTGGGGCTGGCGACGACGATCATCTTCCCCTTGTGCTGAAGCGTGGCCTGGATGCCGTAGGTGGCCATCCAGCCGGGCCCGTCGTTGACGAGCCGCGTGGTGTTGAGGCCGTAGCGCACGAGCATCGTGCCGACTTCCTGCATGCGCTCGACGGGCTTGTCGGCCCGCCGCCACTGGCCGAGGATGGGCACGATGCCCATCTGCGCGTCGCTGCTGTAGAGGCCGTAGTGGCGGCCGAGGTACGAGCGGCGCATGATGGGCAGCTTCGCGTGGCCGCCCCACTTCTTGAACGTGCAGGTCATCTCCCACGGCAGAGGCTTGGAGTCCACCAGGCCGCTCTTCCACTCGGGCGCCCAGGGGCCTTGAAGCGTCTGCCGGCCGACGTGGGCGGGCGAAAGCTCGCGGCCGATGACGGGCATCCCGCCTGGTACGTCCTTGTTCTCCAGGTCGCGCAGCACGCCTTGCTTGCTGAGCGAATGCACGATGTGGTACACGCCGTCCTGGGTGACGAGCAGGTGCTCGGGGGCCGTGCGGCACGAGCCGGCGATGAAACGGTGCAGCCCGGGATGGTAGGCGCCGATCAACTCGTCCACCGTTTTCAGCAGGATGCTCTTGCCGAGCATGCGGTCGAAGAGCGTGGGGCCGAAGTCGGCGATCATCTTCTGGGCCGTGAGCGTGATCGAGAGGTAGTAGTGGTCAATGGACTCCTGCGTCGTGCCGTCGAGCCAGCACCAGAGGCGCAGCGGGTAGTGCTCGATGCCGTGGCGGCCGTCGGCCATGGCGCGCTCGGAGCCGACGATGGCGCCGCCGAGGAGCGCGCCCATCGCCGCCGTGTGGTTGAAGTTCATCGTGCTGATCGTGTAGTTGAAGCCCGAGCGATAGAAGCTCTTGTTGCCGCGCCAGTCGCCCGTCTTGTTGAAGTAGCTGTCGCCGCCGCTGAACTGCGCCGTGGCCTGCACCTTCTTGAGCTGGTCGAGCATCGGGTGCACGAGCGAGCCGTCGAGACACGTGGGGTCGAGGTGCCGTTCGGGCGGCGCCGTCGGCCGGTCGGGCATCAGCCAGTCCGTCCAGTACTCCTCGAACGTGTCGCGGGCCGGGCCGGGCAAGGCGTCCTTGTAGACGAGCGCGGGGAGGAGCGCGCGGGACGCCTCAAAGCCGTGCCAGCCGCGCGGCGGGGTGGCGAGCAGGCAGTCCACCCACACCTCGTAGGCGATCTGGCCCCTGGAGCGCGGCTCGGCCACCTTTCGTTGGCTGCCGAAGCGGCGCTCGACGAGGTAGCGGGGCGTGAACTGCACCCAGAACGGCTCGGCCAGGGTGTCCTCACCGCCCTGGAGGGTGAGAAGCTGCTTCACCCGAGCCCACTGCCAGTCGGGCATCCAGTCGGGCTTTCGCGGGGCATAGCGTTTCGCCAGGGCGTCGAGCTCCTCGGGCGAGGGCATCACAGCGGTCGGCTTGCCGCCTCTCGCGGTCATTGTGGGCGGGACCTCCGTGTCCCGCGTCTTCTCCACAGACTTGAACGTTACAACCAGCTTCGGCGTGTCAATGATGATCGCCCGGCCGCCCGTGGCCGTGGCCCACTCGTAGCAGCCGGTGTAGTAGCGGTGGTCGTAGGTCTCCCACTTGCGGAGGAGGAAGCCGCAGTCGCTCACGGTGCGCAGCCGCTCGCCGAGGGTCTTGCCGAACGCCTCGTCGGTGAGCGCGGGCGTCACGTCCATCCGCCCTTCGGGCTTCTCGGAGTGGACGGGCGTGGGGCCGAACTGCTTGGGAAAGCGGTCTTCCGTGGTGTCGGCGGCGCCGTACTTCTTCCAGTAGCCGGCGCCGTTGATGTAGGCGTTGAAGGTGGGGCCGTCCTTGGGGTCGGCCTTCCAGGGCTTACGGAGCGCCCAGGCGAGCGCGTGCCACGTGGGGCGGTGCTTGCGGTACAGGGCGTCCACGCCCCAGTTCGACCGGTACTCATAGCCGCCCTCGGGGCCGACGCCGCCGCCGCCCGAGCCCTCGGGCCACAGCTCCTCGTCCTTGAACGGCAGCACCAGCTCGACCTTCTCGACGGCGAGGCCGGCGTTGAGCTTCGCGGCGATCTTCTCGGCCGCGTCGGGGAAGCGGACGAGGAGGAAGCGGCGCAGCGCATCGAAGGCGATGGCCCCCGGCTTCGCGCCGTCGTCGCGGAACTTCGGCGCCCAGGGCGCCGTGCCGCCGCGGTCCTTCACCACGCGGTCGTGGACCACGCGCACGCCCTCAGGCGCGGTCACCACCGGCGTGTCCCACATCGCCCGGAAGCCGCTGATCCCGGCCGTCTCGGCCTGGTCGATCACGAGCGTTTCGCCGCCGAGGACGGGAGCACAGGTGAGAACAGCGAGCGCAAGAAGACGGGCGACGCATGTCGGCAGGGGCACGTTCTCTATCTTGCTTCTCCTTCCTTCTTGCTCTCTTCCGGTCCCTTCCGCCAGTGGGCAATGGCGCCCCACAGGAAGCGGATGTAGCCGGACCCGATGAGCCCGATGATGAAGATGATGGTGCCGATTGCCTGGCACGCCTGGCCCTCGCCCCCACGCAGCGCCTCGGCGATCGTGCCCGCACCGATGAGGATGACCCCAGAGAGGATCACGACCGCATGGACGATGCTCGCCATCTTCTCTCTCCCTGAATGATCCACGGCTCGCGCACAGCGTCCCCTCCTGTGGCCAGCATCATGCCCCAGTCGCGAGCAGCTTGTCAAACTCCGGTCATGACTTACCCATCCGCCGCTCGACTCGGTGCGTGATGTCTGAGGGCGATCAGTCTGTCGGTTCCAATCACTGGCCGCCGGCCGCGACGCCGAGGAGCTTGTCAACGACCGGCGTGAACCGCGCCAGCAGATCGAGGTGCCCAACCATACAGTCCACGAACGACTGCCCGTCGCCCTTGACAAGCATCTCCAGGAGCTGGTCCTTCGGCTCGGGCAGATCGTAGTAGAGCGGGTACTCAACCTCCTCCTGCTGCTTGAGACAGCGCTCGCACTCCTCTTTTGTAAGCAATTGCTGTGCCGCTTCGACGATAGCCTTCCTTGCTTCGGAGAGGTCCACGCCGGTCTTCTTGGCAGGTAGCCAGATACTTGCATAGGGAGCGGGTTCATCCTTGTCGCAGAGGAGTTCGAGGCGCAGATTCTCAATGTAGAAGCCTGGCGGCGGCCAGATCTTCTTGTTCCGCATCCAGGCGGTCCTGTTGAGGAAGACGTAGCCTCTTCCCCAGAACTGGGTCACGAAGACCCCCGGGTTGTCAAATGCCTTGCCGCTCTGCTGCAAGGCATCAACTGCCCTTTCGAAGATGCCCTTGTACTCCTTGCGGATGCTCTCCATCGCCTTCTCCATGAGGCGCGCGGAGGGCCAGTTCTGGATCAGGTAACACTCGGCCTCGTTGCACCACTCCTTCTCCTTGGCCATCTTCGGTCTCCTCCGTGGCAGGGGGTTCTGAGGACATTTCGCGGAGCACCCGCGCGTAGTGGCGGCAGAAAAGCTTCACATCCTCGGGCCGGGCCTCGGCAGCGAAGCGGCCGAAGACGCCAGCCATCTTCCACCATGAGACGGGCACAAAGTCTCGGTTCTTCGCCTCGGTGCCCTCAAGAGTGAGGAATAGCGCGTGAACACGGTCGGCGGGGACCCCGAGCTGCGCCGCCCGACGTTGCGCGTCCTGCCATTCCCGGTCTGTCTGGTCATCGCCCTCGGCTGACCAGATCTTGTTCTCGATCCAGATCAGGAAACGGCCGCGCGAGGCGACCTCGATATCAACTCTCGACTCGTCGCCGGCGACCTCCCGATGCACCCGGTACAGCCCATAGGCATACTCGCGCGGAAGGCCCAACTCCTCAAGGAAGATGCGGAAGCCGAGGTGCTCCTGGGCATGCGTGCCGTGGCGCATGAGGTCGTGGTCCAGGAGCCACGCGAGCACCCTGGAGTGACGTAGCTCATCGCCCGAGACCTTCAGGACTCTGAGAAGATTGAAGTCGTCAGCCGTGTTCTTCTGAGCTTCGCGCCAGGCTTTGAGGACCTGCGCATGGCCGTCCAGCAACTCCCCGAACCTGCGGCGTTCCTCCTTCGCCTCGGCAGACTCGGCCAGTGAGGCGCGCCTGTCGGCATCAAGGAAGCCTTCGAGGAGGCCACGGAACAGTTCGGTCCTGGCGCCTGCCCGAGGGCGGCAGCGCGACATGGCCGCGTGAAAGCCTTGAAGGAGTAGCGCAAGCTGTGGGGTCAGCAGCAGGCGTTCACTGTCCCGCATGTAATGGACCCCGCATGCAGCCAAGCCAAGCTCATCACCGACCTCTGCACAGGCAAAGAGAAGCCCGCATCACCGTCATTCCGAGCGGAGCCTTGCGAAGTCGAGGAATCTCTCCTCTCCTGAAGCCCAAAAGAGATGCCTCGACTTCGCTCGGCATGACAAACCCTTCTGTCCCCTGGCTTGCATAGAGCTCGGCAACCTCGACAGCTTGCTCATACGGCGACTACCAGGGCGTCGAAGTGCTCTTCAGGCACGGGCTGGTGGTCTTCCTCCAGCGCCGCAATGTAGCCCTCTATGGCTTCCTTGATGTTGGCGACCGCCTCGCCCTTCGTCTCGCCCTTGCTGATGCACCCGGGCAGGCTGGGACACTCGGCCACCCAGTAGCCGTCCTCGCCAGGGTGGAGGATGACCTGTCTCATGGCTCGGACTCCGGCCAGTCACGTGGGGGTACGCCTACCGGACCTATGGTAGTCTCCCGACCCTGTCATTGCAAGCGCCAGGCCCGAATCAGCGGCTGCCCGTGAGGCGCTCGACGAGCAGGTCCTCGAACGCTCCGAGGTCCTTCCACGTCAACGCGCAGCCCATCGCCTTGCCCTGCGGGTCCTCGCGGGTGAAGCCGTCGTCGGTGACGATGATGTTCAGCCGCTCGATGTTCACGAGGTCGGTGGCGAAGGCGAGGTAGATGGCCACAGTGTCGAACAGGGTGGAACTGGCGGTGATGTTCTCAGGCTTGTTGGGGTTGTGGGCCTTCCACCAGGTGCGGTAGTTTTCGATGACGGCCTGGGCGATCGGGTCGGTGCTCTCGGCCACCTTGCGATACTTGTCGCCCTTGAGGCGCACGATGCCGCAGGTGTCGAGGGGCGTGATGGTCATGGGCCAGGCGGCGGTGAAGACGGCCTGGCAGGCCTTGACGTCCTGCTTCACGTTGTACTCGGGCTGGGGCTTGGGGCCGCCGTTGTAGCCCTTGCGGACGCTGCCGTGCATGCCGACGAAGCGGGCCTTCTTCGCGATCTCGGGCTGCTTCTCGAGGGCGGCCCGGATGTTGGGCACCGGGCCGATGCAGATGAGGGTGATCGGCTGCGGCGCGGCCATGATCATGTCGACCAGCGCCGCCACGCCGTCGTCGTGCACCTTACCGGGGTACTTGGCGAGATCGTAGTCGGCCACCCAGGGCGCCTGGGGGCCGCCGCTCTTGTTCTGGCGAATGCCGACGCCCACGGCCACGTCGGTGCGCTTCGCCACCTCGAGGAGCTTCGCCGCGATCCTCGCGCGGTACACCGTGTCGCCCGTGTCGCTGACGACCATCTTGAGGTCCAGCTCGGGCGACTTGAGCAGGAGGGCCAGCGCCCACGTGTCGTCAATGTCGCCCCCGATGTCGGTGTCGAGGATGACGGGGATCTTGCCCGCTGCCGGCCCCTCGGCGACCGAGGCCGCGCAGGCCAGGCCGGCGACGATCAGCCCAAGGGTCCCAGCGATGGCTTCCAGCGTGAACATGACCTGTCTCCTCTCAATGGCTGCCGGGAAGTCGCCGCGCTCTCGACGAGTCGGACAACGTCAGATTGTATCCGGTGGGACGAAAACTGCAAAGGGGGAATGACACGCAGAGATGGCGCGGAAGTCTATGCTCGACGCCTCTTGCGCCGCGCGAGCGCCAGGCCGCCGAGGGCGAGGAGCGAGAGGGTGGCCGGCTCGGGGATCCCCGTGACGTCGTAGAAGGCCCGGGTCGTGTCGCCTCCGCCGTCGCTCAGGCGCAAGGCGTCGGCCCATCCGCCATTGCCGCCGTCCACGTTCCCGTACGCAAAGATGCCGGCCACGGAGAGGTTGACGCCCATGTTCGCCGTGTTCGCGGTCCACGCGGCGGGAAGCGAGCCGTCGAGGACGCTGCGGAGGCTCCACGGATCGGCCCAGACGTCGAGGCGGTCGTTCGCCCCGTTCTGCTGGAACGTGATCCGGCCGAGGATCAGGTGGGTCTGGCCCGTCGGCAGGCTGACGCCAGGAACGGTGTTGTTGGTGCCGTTGTAGCGCACGATGAGGCTCGTGCCGAAAAGCTCGACATCCCACGGGCCCTGGGAGTAGTCGTTCCCGCCCGGGGCCGGGTTGTTGAACTGAATGCCCGTGTGATAGGCGCTGGCGGGGTCCCGCAGGAGGATCGAGAACCAGGCGGTGCCAGTCAGGGGCGTCTCGGCGGTCCGGTTGATCCCGCGGAACTGGTTGTAGTTGCCATAGGCGTACCCCACGCCGTCCTGCTCCACGCCATAGCCGCCGAGGGAGTAGGTGAGGTTGCCGGAGGCGTGGACGAGGATGCGGCCTGTGGTGCTCGTGCTGGGGTAGTTCCGCGCCCAGGGGTTGCTCCAGCCGCTGCCGCCTGTCTGGCCCCGCAGCAGGGCGCCCTCGGGGGAGTAGCTGAAGTCCTCGACGATCACGGTCGCCCAGGCGGCCGGCTGCACCGCCACGGCGAGGAGCCCGACCATTGCCTTCCCAAGGCACCTATTCACGGTGCCTCTCCCTTGGCCTGCGATGCCATTCGCCCGATCCAGCCATGGCCATCTCCGGCACACACTCGTTTCCCGAAGGCTTTACCTACCACCCATGGGTTTTTGGCAGCAAAGGACATGCCACTCAACACATCGGCTCTCTGGTCGCAGCGATATTCCATTGCCCTTGATGCCACATAGACTTATGGCCGCGTTGCTCCTCCGCGTTCGGTGTGGGTCGTGACGCAGAGAGGCCCCCATGTTGCCAGGCATCAACATGAAACCGGGCCGATGGTCGCGGCGCGCGAGCTAAAGCCCAATGTGGCAAAGGCTTACAGCCATGTTGATTCCCGGCAACGCGATGTTGAGTTCCGTCAACGCTCTGCCCCATCTCGACCACCTCCTCAGGGTGGTGAAGATGGTCGAGTTGGTCGAGATGGGCGATAGACCCTCGGAAGCTTGCCCGCCCGCAGGTTCACTTGCGAAGGGCTTCGATGGCGTCGTCGGCCTTGCGGCGGAAGGCGGCCCAGTCGTCGGGGCCGAAGAGGCGGTCGTGGTCGCGTGCCCCGAGCTTGAAGGCGGCCATGCGGTCGGCGATCAGCTTCTCGCCCGCCTGGGCGGCGGGGGTGCCCGCCTTCTCCTTGACGAGCCGCGCGAGGGTGAGGAGGCGGCGATAGTCGTCCAGCCCCTCGCGGAGTTGCTCGAAGAAGACGGTCGAGACGAGCTGCCCCTCGGGCGTGGCGGTGCACCAGGCATAGTCGTCCTCGCGGCAGTCGAGGGCGTAGTAGGGGTCGCCGGCGGCGCAGTTCCAGTGCCACGAGATGCGGAACTTCATCCCGAACTGCCTGGCAGCCTTGAACATGTAGTCGCCGTAGGTCCAGCGGTTGCCGCCGTTGTAGAAGGCCCAGTCGCGGCCGGCCTCGTGCATGAGGGCGACGCCTGCCTCATCGTGGAGGTTCCAGTTGGGCACGTGGAGGGCTTTCGACAGGCGGTAGTGCGGGTCGTCGGTCTTGCCGCCCGAGTAGCTGGTGGCGAAGGTGAAGAAGGGCGGCCCCTGGCGAAATGCCCTGGTGTATGCCTCGGCGTTCTCGGTCGCGCGGAGGATGGCATCGCCGATCGGCTCGTCGCCCAGGTTGTAGTAGACGGGCAGCCAGCCCTGCTCGTCGGCGTGCTTCTGGATGGCGGAGTAGACAGCCTTGACGAACGCGCTGTAGTCCTTGAACCCAGCCGCCTTCATCGCGTTGGCGTCCTGGTAGTAGGCATTGAAGCCCTGGACGCCGCCGCCGTACGTGCACACGGCAAGGAAGCCCAGGTCTTTGGCGGTCTTCATCTGCTCGTCGGCGTGGGAGAAGTCGAGGACGGGCTGGCCGTCCTTGAAGCCTTTGTAGGCGATGGCGGGGGCGCCGCTGAAGATGGTGAAGCCGTACTCGCGCATCCGGCGCAGGCTCTTCAGGCACAGGTCGGCGTTGAAGGCCGCGGCCTCGGCATCGCCCCCTGGCCAGGGCACGCCGATCTGGTAGCCCCACGGCCCGGCCGGGATGTCCACGGGGTCGAGGGTGCCCGCCCTAACGTGAAGCTGGATGTATAGTTGGGCGGCCTGGCGCTTCTCGGGCTTGATGGTGATGGTGCCCTTGTAGAGGCCGGGCTTGGCGTCGGCGGGCGTCTTCACCATGAGCCAGAAGAGGCGGGCGATGCCCTTGGGCGTCTCGACCGTGGCCGAGGGCATGATCAGCCGCGGCTTGATCGTGTAGACCGAGCCCTCCATCGTCACGCGGCTGACGCGGTAGGAGACGTGGCCCACCTCGACCGCGCTCGCGGGGATCGTGCCGCCCGGCCCGGCGAGGTCGCTCGCAGCCACCGCCACCTTGCCCAGGTTGGTGAGGGGCACGATTCCCAGCGTGAGCGACTCGAGCTCGCCCGCGAACGCCTCGGCGGCGAGGGGCTTGCCAACCTCGGCGGCCAAGGGCGTGTCGTTGTAGTAGACCTCGCGCATGATGTCGCGGGTGAAAGTCACATAGCCGCGCTTCGCATCGTCGGCCTTGGGCTGCACGGGGTCGCCCGTCGGGCGATGCAGGACACGCTTGAAGTAGTTGTCGAAGTAGAAGCGACGGCGGGCCTCGACGAACTTGAGGAAGCTCTCGCCCTCGGCGGCCTTGGCGACGGGGAAGACGACGACGGCGGCGACGCTGCACGCCCAGTTCGCGCCCTGGAACTCGACGTTGAGCTGGCCGTCGGCCACGTCGGCCTCGAAGCTCTTCTCCTGGTAGTAGGCTTTCTGATACTTGTCGAACGTGTTGTCGGCGGGCAGGTCCTCGACGTTCCAGAAGCGGAAGTACTTCTTCCTGAACGCCGCGAAATCCATCGTGTCGGTGACGACGGGCTGGCCCTCGGCGAGGATGGCGCGCTTCGGGTATGCCTGGTACTCGCCCCAGAAGCCCGAGGGGTTGTCCATGTTCACCCACACGCGGTACTTGCCGTTCGGCACGTCCACGGCCAGGCCGCCGCCCTCAATGCAGATGAAGTCCTGGTAGAGCGGCTCGGGCTGGAGCACGTCGAAGCTCCGCCAGATGCGGGCGTTCTTGAGGCCGTAGCCGCGCCCCTGGCTGTAGAGGGTGGCGGGCGTGATCGCCGTGAAGCCGTCCATCACGGGGCTTGTGCCCGTGCCGAAATCAAAGGCCCACAGGCCGTCGAAGACGGCCTTCTGCGGCGCATCGTCGCGCTCGAGGCGCACGTTGTCCACGAACAGCGGCGCGGGCGGCTTGTCGCCGATGCTGAAGACCAGGCGCGTGATGGCGTTGAGAACGAGCATGCGCCCCGGCCGCGACTTCTCGCCCACGTAGAGTTGCTTGACCGGGATGATGAGTGTGCTCGCGCCCGGTGGCGCCACGGTCGTGTAGTTCACCCGAGTCCAGTAGTCGGTCGTCTGCTGGTCACGGACCTCGATGTACAGCTCGAGCGGATCGGGCGAATCGGTGTAGAGGTCGGCCTTGAGGAAGTCGTAGCCCGTCCAGTCCTGCGGGCCGTCCATGCACACGTACGACTTGTCAATCCGCATCGCCTTCGTGCCGTCGGTCGCGTGCTCCTCGACCGTGGCGCTGCCGGGGAAGGGATTCTTGTCCTCGAACGACGTGATGAGCTTGAGGGGCGGGCCGGCGACGACGGCCTTCTTGGCCTCGAGCGGCGTGCCGCAGGCGTAGCAGGTCTTCCACTCGGGCATGTTGTGATAGCCGCACTCGACGCAGCGGACGACCCCCGCGCCCAGCTCGCCCGGCGGCGCGATCGGCTTCTCCTCCTCGCCGAGCACGGGCTTCTCGGTGAGCGGCACGTTGTCGCCCACCTTCACCAGCGACACGTCGTCCACCCACAGATAGCCGGGCGCCATCAGGCCGAAGGAGACCGCGATTTTCTTCTTCTCCTTCACCTCGCCCACGTAAGTCAGCTTCGTCCAGCCAAACGTGCCGTTCTTGGCGAGCTGGATGTACTTGTCGTTGAACATCAGCTCGGTGGTCATGTTCCAGATGCCCGTGCCGATGTCGAGTCCGCGGATGTAGGCCGTGATCTGGTAGCGTCCTGGCTCCAGCTCGTGTTCCTGTCGGTTGCGGATCTTGGGCGCGGCGCCGCCGAAGAGGAGGCACGAGTGCTTCCCCGTGTGGGCGACGGTGCCGATGCGGAACTCGCATTCGCCCTCGTACTTCCACCCGCCCCATTTCTGAAACACCAGGCCCCAGCGGTCTTTCTCCTTCGTCAGCTCGAACGAGGGGTCCTCGATGAGGTTCTTCTCCTCGCCGCCAGGGGCGGCTGCGGCGAGAAGGCAAACGAGCGAGGGAAGAAGGAGCGGGCAACGAGGCATAGGATACTCCCATCGAATTGCGTGGTGCGGGCGGCGTCGCGAGTGACGTCAGTGACCATTGGATCATAGCCTGTGCGGCCACCAGCGTCAATGTGCTGTGCCGCGCGCACCGTTGTTGGTGAGCGACGCTACGTGTCCCCTCTCCAGCGCGCGACATTCCAACATTCCAGAATGTTGGAATGTCGCGCCCAGCCTCTCGCCGGCCCCCAGGGTCCCGCCAGTTGCAATCCCCGCCGCCTGCGGTATACTCGTGAACAAGCGTGAGCTATCCCCGTGAGCCCTTCTGTGACAGGAGCCGGAAGTGAACGTCGCACCGAAGGTGACACTCACCGTCGGCTGGGCGCTGGCGATCCTTGGGCTGACCGACACCCACCTGCTCGCCGCCGAAAAACCCGTCGGCGTCGTGGCCAACATCAAGCTCGTCTCGGACAAGGTGGAGGACGTGACGACGCTCGACGACTGGAAGCGGTCGTGCATCAAGGACGGGATGGCGAACGACGAGAAGGGGATCGCGATCTGGAAGACGGCGGTGAAGTACCGCCACCAGTGCCCCCCGCCCAACGAGTTCCTCCAGCAAGAGGGCAACGTGCACGACGTGATGAAGACCATCCACGTCTACGGCTACGGCATGTGCTGCTGCGCGTCGGCCAACGTCGAGCAGCTCGCCCGCTTCATCGGCTGGGACGCCCGCGGCTGGGCCATCAACGTCCACAGCGTGCCGGAGGTCTACTACGACAATGCCTGGCACCTGCTCGACGGCTCGCTGATGAACTTCTTCCGCAACCCCGACCGCTCGCTCGCCAGTGTCGCCGAAATCGCCAAGGCCGTGAAGGAATGGCACGAGGCCAACCCCGGCTACCGCGGCGACGACAACAAGCTCCGCAAGTTCGCCGCCAAGGGGAACTGGCGAAAGGCCGGTCCCGCCCTCCTCGCCACCAGCGAGTCCTACACCGAGGACGGCCCCAACCCCGCCGGCTGGCACGGCTGGTCCTCGACGATGATCGAGTACGACAAGGCCGACAAGCATTACGTCTACGAATACGGCTATTCGCAGGGCTACAAGCTCAACATCCAGCTCCGTCCCGGCGAGCGGCTGACCCGCAACTGGTTCAACAAGGGCCTGCATATCAACATGGATGGCAAGGGCGGAAACCCGGGCGGCATCTTGAAGGGCCGCGCCGAACTGAGCCTTCAGAGGAAGCTCGGCGACATCGCCCCAGGCCGCATCGGCAACGGCACGCTCGAATACGAGGCGCCCGTCGGCGACCCCGCCTTCCTCGCCACGGCCCTGGCGGCGGACAACGTCGCCACGGGCAGCAAGGCGCCCGCCCTCGGCGCCAAGGACGCCGCGAAGCCGGGCGTGCTCGTGGTTCGCATGCCGTCCAGCTACGTCTACCTGGGCGGCGAGGCGGCGTTCCAGGCCATCGTCGGGCCGGGCGGCGCCCTCACCGTCAGCCTCTCCGACAACAACGGGCTCGACTGGAAGGAGCTGGAGAAGATCACCGCCACGGGCTTCAAGAAGCTCGACCTCAAGCCCCACGTCTACCGCCGCTACGACTACCGCCTGAGGTTCGACATCAACGGCGAGGGCACCGGCCTCGACAGCCTCAAGCTGACCCACGACATCCAGCACGCCCAGACGCCGCTGCCCGCGCTCACGCAGGGCGACAACACCATCACCTTCTCCGCCGGCCCGGCCGAGGGCACCATCACCGTCGAGGGCGCCACGAACCCCGACGTCAAGCCCAAGCAGCTCATCGCCGGCGACTTCCATCCCGAGTTCAAGGGCACCGGCCACAAGATGTTCCGCGTGAAGGAGTACGACGAGAAGGGCGGCAGCGTCACCTTCCCCATCGAGACGCCCGGCGACATCGTGCGGATCCGCGGCGGCGCCCACTACCGCGCCCGCGACAAGCGCGAGGGCTGGATGCTGCAGGCCTCGTTCGACGACGGGAAGACGTGGGCCGAGATCGGCAAGCTCCCCGGCCCCGTCCCCGGCTCCACCAAGTATTTCACCTTCGAGGGCGTCCCGAAGGGCGTGAGGAAGGCCCTCGTCCGCTACCAGAGCACGCGGCAGTACAACACGCTCTGCATCTTCGACTTCCGCGTGGACGCCGATTACGCGGAGCCGGCCGGCGGCTTCCGCCCCGTGAAGATCACCTACGTGTGGGACGAGGCCGGCGCCGAGAAGCGCGACGTCCACGTCGCCAAGTCGCCCAACGACACCTACACCATCAAGTGCGACGGCGCGCCGCTGATGAAGAGCATCATCCTCGAACTGGCCGAGCCGTGAAAGGAGCAAGCCCCGTGAGCGCCGAGGCATGTGCGTGGTGCTGGCTGATCGCCGCCGGTGTGTTGGCCGCTCAAGCGGCGGGCGCCGAGGAGGCGAAGCCGGCGGGCGTGGTGAAGGTGGGGTTCATCTACGAGAAGGCGCCGTTCGCCCAGTGCCACGCCTCGACGATCGCCGAATCGGGCGGTGGCCTCGTGGCCGCGTGGTTCGGCGGCACGGCCGAGGGCAAGCCCGACGTGGGGATCTGGCTCGCGCGGAACGAGGGCCAGGGCTGGTCGGCCCCCGTCGAGGTTGCCAACGGCGTCGAATCGCCCGAGAAGCGCTATCCCTGCTGGAACCCCGTGCTCTTCCA
>Ga0307378_10000966_pt1 | contig 47614 bp, 32 predicted proteins | sample UN1MG_FD_202238 | JGI IMG/M metagenome (GOLD analysis project Ga0307378, IMG submission 202238) | Soil microbial communities from Risofladan, Vaasa, Finland - UN-1 | ecosystem: Environmental > Terrestrial > Soil > Coastal area > Acid sulfate soil | place: Finland: Risofladan, Vaasa | collected... | reverse complement strand
CCAAAGGGCAAAAGTTCGCCTGTGCGTTAATGTCGGCTTCAGCCGTTGATATAAAAGGACTTACGAACATTGCAGCATGAAAAACACGCATAAAAAACAAGGAGTTGAAAGATTGTATTACAGATTACGCGGATTTAACCAACAAAAAAAAATGACCAAAAGTGCTTTATAAGCACATAAATAGCGCGGTCTTACAGGCGGCGGAGGACACCAGTTAGATAACGCTTCGCTATCTCACGGGGTAAGCAGATTTGACGGCTTTTTGTAGTGGACGGGTGGTGAGTGGGTTGGTAAATTGTGGGTTTAAAGATCGCAGATATCCGGGAGACGCACCAGATGAAACAATCCGGCATGTCCGTTTTAAACCGCCGGGGCGTTGGGTTTTTATAAGGAAACCATATAAAAAGAAGTTAGCTAGATAAGCCCGACTTAACATGCAGTACGATTGAGATAAGCCAAGAACGATGAAGATAACTCGAATATCGATTAAGAACTTTCGCCTTCTTGAGGACGTCGAACTGTGCATGGAAGATGGCGCGACGGTCATCGTCGGGCGGAATAACAGTGGCAAGACTTCATTGACCGAACTTTTTCGACGCCTCCTTGATGAGAAATCTCCAAGATTCAAACTTGAGGATTTTTCATTAGGTGTGTATGAGCAATTCTGGGATGCATACGAGCTGTACCGAAAAGAAGAGGAAGAAACAAACATCCGAAAAGTTCTGCCACTAATTTCAACAACACTGAACGTTGAATATGGGAAGGATGAAGATTTCGGTCCGCTCGCTGATTTTGTCATCGATATAGACGAAGAGTGCACATCCGCCCAAATAAATATCCGCTACGAATTGGCTCCGGGGAAGATTGCGCAGTTGTTTGCAGACTTGGGTGAAGATAAGGTTGCCTTCTTCAAGGCACTCAAGGAGCGGATGGATCCAAGTTCAAGTCCAAAGTTTTTCGAGGCAACGATAGAAGCGCAGGATCCCAACGATCCAACAAATCGAAAAGTCCTAGCGATTGCAAATTTGCGATCAGTCCTCCAATTTGCTTTCATCAATGCGCAACGTGCAATCGATGATGCATCAAACAAAGAGAAAGCTGTCCTCGGGAAAATTTTTGAGAAGTTATTCACTGCGGCATCATCTGAGGCAGCGAACACCGACGATCAGGCCACCGCCGCTGCTCTGACGTCTGCAGCAGATAAAGTACAGGAACAGATCAATGAAGGCTTCAATGAACAGTTGACAAACCTTGCGCCTACATTTGATCTCTTTGGGTATCCAGGATTGACAGATCCAAAACTCCGGACCGAAACTATCCTGAAGGTGGAGCAGCTATTTTCAAACCATACAACAGTAGGGTATCTAGGAGTGAACGGAGTAAACCTCCCCGAATCATACAACGGATTAGGACCGCGCAACCTGATCTTCATCCTGCTTAAACTCTTCGAGTTCTTCAAGGAGTTCGCGAACCGACAGCCAGCTTCGGGCATTCACCTGATTTTTATCGAGGAGCCGGAAGCACATCTACATCCTCAGATGCAGAGTGTATTCATTCGGCAACTCGAAAACATACGTGAGCTATTTGCTACTCATTATAACAACGGAAATCTGTGGCCGGTTCAATTCGTGGTAACTACCCATTCGTCCCATATCGCGAATGAGGCGACTTTTGATTCCATGCGGTATTTCCTTACGCAACCGCGCCAAACCGGATCAATTTTGCATAAGACGGAAATCAAGGATCTCCGCACTGGATTAGGCGACGAGGAGAACTCGAAAAGCGGCGAGGAAGAACCGATGACGGATCGGGAGTTTCTTCACAAGTATATGACCTTAACTCGCTGCGACCTACTTTTTGCAGATAAAGCGATATTAATCGAGGGCGCAACGGAGCGTTTGCTTCTCCCTGAGATGATCCGCAAATATGATGACGAAGTAACAAATACTGATCCAAAGCTGGGGAGTCAGTATCTTACCATTATGGAAGTCGGAGGTGCCTACGCGCACCGTTTCTTCAAACTTCTTGATTTTCTTAATCTGAGAACGCTGGTCATTACTGACTTGGATACTATTGATGAGAATGACCAAAGGAAAAAGTGCAAAGTGTCTTTAGGTACCCATTCAAGTAATGCTTGCATTAATAGTTGGTATGCAACTAGTGAGAAAGAGAACCCCACGAAAAACGAAATTATGGGAAAAAGCGAAGGCGATAAAGTTGCGGGAAATCGACGTTTGGCTTTCCAAATTCCTCATGTTGACGGAGACGCATGCGGTCGAAGTTTTGAAGATGCTTTCATGCTGGCGAATCCAGATAAATTTGGAATTACCGGAGAGAGTGCCAACGAGAGGGAAATCCAAGCATGGGAGGCTGCGGAGAAGGTTAAAAAGACCGATTTTGCCTTGGAATATGCCATTGAGAAGGTCGATTGGACGACACCACTTTATATTGTGGAGGGGCTGCGGTGGCTCGCAGACGATACCCCTTCTACAGCATCTTCTGGTGAAGAAGCAGCAGAGGGGAACGCCGATGGCTAAGACGCGGCAAACCAATCCGGCAGAAATCGCCGCCCAAAAAGCACTCGACGAGATGTACAAGTGCATCCAGGCACGACAGAACTTCAGGATGGAAGCAGGCGCTGGCGCAGGAAAGACATATTCTCTTGATAAGGCCCTTAGGCTGATCATCGATGAACAAGGGACTTCACTTCTGCGGAAAAGTCAGAGGGTTGCTTGTATAACCTACACCAATGTCGCGGTTGATCAGATTATCGAAAGAGCTGATGGACATCCCGCTATCCAGGCATCGACAATCCACGCCTTTTGCTGGGGCCTAATCAAGGGATTCCAGCCGCACCTGAGAGCGAAAGTTGACGAGATTGATGCATGGTCTGAAAGACTGGCAGAAGCGGGTGGGATTGGAGCACGAAGGATCGATTATGACCTCGGGTATCGAAGCATAAACGATACCCACCTGCTCTTACACCATGATGACGTCATTACTCTGGCTGTGGCGCTGATGGAGCAAAGGAAGTTCCGACGAATCCTTAGCGCTCGCTTTCCGATTATCTTCATCGACGAGTATCAGGACACCAACGCAGATTTTGCAAACAGCATATTGCAGCACTTCATCATTCCTTGCGTTGGGCCTCTGATTGGACTATTTGGGGACAGCTGGCAGAAAATATATGGTGATGGAAGTGGGCTCATCGAGCACGAGAATCTTAGGCATATCGGTAAAGAGGCGAATTTCCGTTCAGTCAAAGATGTTGTAGAAGTGCTGAACAGGATTCGCCCGGAGCTTCCCCAGGAGGTTAAAGACCCTGATGCAACCGGCTCCGTAGCAGTCTTCCATTCAAAAGAATGGGTGGGGCAGCGGAGGAGTGGAAGCCATTGGGCAGGTGACCTTCCGGCTGAAGTTGGCCATAGGTTTCTTGAAGGGCTGCGACAACAATTGTCTGATGAGGGGTGGGATTTTGCACCCGATAAGACAAAGATACTGATGCTTACGCATAACGTTTTGGCAAAAGAGCAGAACTATTTCCAAATCGCCAGTGCATACCGCTACAACGAGTCATTTATCAAGAAGGAAGACCCACATATTGAATTCCTTGTCGATACTGTCGAACCTGTGTGCGAGGCTTTCGAGAATGGTCGCTATGGCGAGATGTTTGCTACGATTGGCGCTCGTTCAGATTGTATCCGAAGCCATAAGGACAAGCGGACATGGGAAAGGGATATGCGTTCATTGATTGAGTGTCGCGAGAATGGGACAATAGGCGAAGTCTTAGACATTCTGAAAAAAACTCGTCGTCCCAGATTGCCGGACAAAGTACAAAGAACCGAGACTGAATTAGCGAACGCGAGTCCGGAGAATATAGAAGAATCTCGGACCTTGAGCCAAATCAACAAACTTCGTGTAATCCCCTACACAGAACTTATATCCCTTGCTCAATTCATTAACGACCGTACACCGTTCTCCACCAAACACGGAGTTAAGGGTGCAGAATTCGAGAATGTATTGGTAGTTCTAGGGAGAGGGTGGAACCATTACAATTGGAATCAATTTCTTGAATGGTTTCCGAACAAGTTTCCGGCCAGCAAATCTGATTTCTACGAGCGGAATCGCAACCTTTTTTACGTCGTCTGTTCGCGCCCGAAAAAACGATTGGCTTTGCTATTCACTCAGGAGCTTTCGGAGGTAGCTTTAGATACCCTTCGCTTTTGGTTTGGAGAAGAGAACGTTCGCGCTCTCATGTTCAATTAGTCAGTTGGGCTAAGGGCGAAAGTATATGCATGATCTAATAGGCTAACAATGCAATGAACGCGGACGGAAATTCCGCTGCGCTCCATTTGCCAACCGGTTATGCGGAACGTACTGTGTACCAAAGAAAACGGAGACATTAAGTGTTTGAAAAAATTGAAAACATGGTCACACGCGCCTATTAATGGCTGGGGCGGATTAAGAATTGAAAATTTAGAATATGAGCTTGCCGCGGAGCCTTATAGGCACGTAAGTATTTGCTCCTAATGAACTAAGCAATCTCATTCGTCACGATGTTATCTGTAATTGTTTTAATAGAATGAAGTTATCGTAATTCAGCCAATATCTTAGTTTATTTTTGTACGTTTTCAGCAAAAGTGAGACAAAATAAACTTTAATTTAGGAAAAGATTTCAACTCCTGTTTCAATGATTTTACCGTTATATTTTTTCCTTTCAAGAATTGCTTTTCGTCCTTCCATCACCACGCTCTTGTGGCGCATCAATGGCGAAAGCCGAGGCCGTAGCAGGAAATCATTGGCTTCGCAGCCAAAATGCCGTAGAATTACAAATATTGTGAATCAAAGAAAGTTAACCGTCCTTTAGGAGACTCACAATGAAGTTCAATCGCCGTCTTTTTATTAAGTCGGGTATCGGTGCCGGGGTATTGGCAGCAGCGCAGGGATGCTTATCTGCCGCCGGGCCTGGCAAGACAACCATTCCTCAGTTAGACAAGGCCGCTGCCGCGCCGGTGCTGAAGATTTCATCCATTAAATCGCCGGTGAAAATCGCCTCCATCGAGCTGCTGCGTGATGATAAAAATTACTTTGTCCGCACCAGGTCCACCGATGGCGCCCTCGGCGTTGCAGTCACCAACAGTCGTGCCGCCTATCTCTATCCGATTCTGCAGCAGCTGGTTATCCCTTATTTCATTGGCAAAGATGCTCGCGACCTCGATTCACTCATCGATGGTGTGTACGTATATCGCAGCAATTACAAATTGTCAGGCGTGGCGCTATGGTGCTGCGTTGCATGGGTGGAATTCAGTGTGCTGGACCTTCTCGGCAAAATTGAAGGCAAGCCGGTTGGGGAGCTTCTCGGCGGTGTGATTCGTCATGAGATTCCTTTCTATGTTGCCAGCGGCAATCGCAATACCACACCACAGCAGGAGGTGGATATCCTGGCAAAGCACATTGAGCAAAACGAAGTCAGGGCAATCAAGTTTAAGGTCGGCGGACGTATGAGCAATAATGCCGATTCGATACCCGGCCGCAGCGAGGGCCTGATTCGACTTGTGCGTAAGGCCCTTGGTGACAAGATAACTATATACGCCGATGCAAATGGCTCCTATGACTGTCGAAAAGGCACCGAGATCGGCAAGCTTATGCAGGACCACAACATTAATATGTTCGAGGAGCCCTGTCCGTTCGATCATCTGGAAGAAACCAAGTGTGTGGCGGACGCGCTGTCGATACCGATATCGGGCGGAGAGCAGGAGACCAGCCTTCGCCGTTTTCGCTGGATGGTCCACAATAACGCTGTGCAGGTCGTTCAGCCGGACCTGCATTATAACGGAGGATTTATTCGTGCCATCCGCGTAGCTCGCATGGCTGCCGAGGCAGGAATGTCCGTTTTACCGCACATGTCAGGAGGCGGGGTTGGTTATGTTGACGTACTCCACTTCGCCTCTTGCACGCCTAACATCGGAGATTTCCATGAGTATAAGGGCGGTTTAGCTCAGACGGGCTCCTGGTACGATCCGCCTCTGCGGCTGAAAAACGGTGCCATAAATGTGCCCACCGGCCCCGGTCTTGGGATTACCGCGGATGCTGATATTCTTCGCAATGCCAAACCTGTGTGATTAAGGATGGATTCACCCCGCCCACCTTAGACGGACGAAGTGAAAGTCAGGATGAGCTCAATAATCAAAGATAGAATCCAAAATCACTGTGGCCTATATATGATGGACAAGACGATGTAATCCGCTTCTACATCCGCAGCTCAGCGTTTTGACTGAGAAGAAGTTTCTGCAGTGCCTTGACATCGAGCTTCCGCGGCGGCACTTTGTCTTTAGCCGCCATTGCCGCAGCACAACCTGAAGCGTGTCCGATCGCCATAGCAGGGGCCATCGAGCGGGCGGACTGGAACGGTGCCTGCTCAGACGAGATGCAACGTCCTGTTAGTACAAGCCCTTCGATATTCCTGGGGACAAGCGACCGGTATGGAATTTCAAAGCCCTCATGGTTGAAGAAAAATCGCTTGCCGTGGTAGCTCGGCATCGGGTTCGAGCTGATAGCGATTACATCGGGAAAGTGAGTACCCTTGATGGCGTCCTGCTCGGTGACAGTGTATTCGCCAAGGATTCGACGCGTTTCGCGAACACCAATGCCTGTAGCCGATTGCATAAGATAAACAGATTCCATTCCGGGTTTCTTTTTCATCTCCCGGACTTGTTCCCAGAGCTTCAGTCGCGTCTCTACTTCGGCCCGCGTTAGGTTCTCAACATCCAATCCATCGCCGCCAAAGCCGGGGCCCCATTTCACAACCCGGTCGCCGATGCGGATTCCACCGTAAGAACCTTTGATACTGGCGGGCAGCCCCCCTAAGCGGTACATTAGACTCATGCCCATTCGGTCACCCTTCCGGGCGGGACTCATAAACGGTGCGTCCGCCCGCGCTGCGATGTCACCGTCGCCCGTAGCATCAATGATAACGTCGGCGGCAATGGCCTGCCGACCCGATTTGGATTCTACGATAATGCCCACCACGCGTGAGCCGTCGAGCATAGGTGCAACGATACAACTGTGTAGGCGGAGTTTGACGCCTTCCTTTTTGACCAGGTTCAGCGACGCAACCTTAGCCGCCTCGGGATCAAACCCAATACAATAGGGCAAATCGCCGGCTGCCACATCGTGTTCGGCTTTCGGATACGGATCGTCCCTGATAATACCGCCCAACCGTACAAGCTCGGCAATATACTCAGCGGGGATTCCCTTGACGGTCTGGAGCGCCTCAGGTGGCCGCTGGTTCCGAAATCCGTTATAGCAGGTCATCAACCCTGCCGTCCCATTACCTCCCAGGAAAGGGTATCGCTCGATCAGCAGCGTATCGGCTCCACTTCGGGCAGCAGCAGCAGCGGCAATCACTCCGCTGGGACCCCCGCCTGCCACAATTACCTGATGCCGGGCGACAATGGGTGTTTCCAACTGTTCTCGATAAGTTTGCGAACGCTTTTCCTCTGCCTTGACGATGGCTGTGCCTGAGGTATAAGCACCGGCGGACAGGGCGGCGCCCAGCGCTGAGCCGAGAAACTCACGCCGTCCCATGCTGCGCGAGGTGCAGCGTCGTTCTTGTCCTCTTTTGTGTTTCATCAAATCCAACATGGCCGTTCTCCTAATATCATAATTCCAGACAAAAGGCGAAAAACGATAACCGCCTTTTATGACATATTCTTTTCCAGCACCTCACGTTCCTTTTTGTTGAGCGGTTGGGCGTTGCGGGCGGCCGAGACGTTGACCCTGAGATGTTCGAGCGAACCCATGCCGACAACAGCCGCCGAGATCGGTAATCCGAGAGCATAACTAATCAGCATTCCCGCCTGTGCCTGGTGAGGCGCCTCGTCGTGGTACCAGACTTCGTCATTCTTAATCGGATTGCCAACGGCCAGTGAGCCATAGCCACCACCCATCACCTTCATAGCCAGGATTCCCATCTCCTTCTTCCGAGCCAGATCAAGCACAAGCTCCTGGAATGGACGACGCCTCATGGTAGGATTAAATGTAGTGAGGACCGTGTCAAAATCGAACAGCTTAATCGCTCGGTGCATCGAGTCGGCGCTTTCGTGCCCTGTTACGCCGATGAACCGTGTGACCTTTTCATCACGCAGTTTGTGCAGGGCCTTCAAAACGCCATCGGCCTTGTCCCATTTCATTAAGTCCTCCTTCGCCGTTACACCGTGTATTTGGAGAAGATCCAAACGATCTGTGCGCAGGCGCTTAAGACTGGCCTCCACGTCCTGCATAGCGCCATCGTACGAGCGGTTGCCGGTTTTGGTCGCAAGAAAGACCTCCTTGCGCCGGGTCGCGAGCACTTCACCATAGTTACGTTCCGACTGACCATTGGCATACGAGGGTGCTGTGTCGAAGTAGTTGATCCCCGCATCGAGTGCTGCGTTTGCCAGCTCCGCGGGATGAAACTTTGGGGTCGGTGCATTTTTCATCGCCGCGACACCACCCAGAACCAAAACACTCACCTCGACACCTGTTTTCCCCAAAACGCGTTTCGGAATGGCCCGCTCCCCCTGTCGCGACGTGTCCGCGACACGGCGGGTCGGCTTTTCCTGTTTCTCTGACTCGCCTGCAAAACTAACACGTGCGCGCGTTGTCCCGACGGCAACCGTCGTAACCAGCGCTGCCATGAATTGTCGTCGATCCATTTTTTTCTCCTATCGGGTTCCGTTTGCTTTGTCATGAGTAAAACGCCATTTAATCTGCACACTAACGGTTCACTGCATCGAAAATTACACCACCAGCGCAAGCTGCATCAAAAAAATGTTGAACGCAGTAGATGATATCGTAGCCCGCGCCGCTTGATTACGCAACGTTTTTCTTCGGTAGAATCCGTGCGCTTGACGTGGAGAATATTGTCAATTACAATCAACAACATCACTATACAGTTCTCCAATTTCTTACTGAAAGGGTAAGGTGAAACAAATGTATAATAATCTTTCCAAAGCACGGACCTTGGGACAATTTTGTATTATCTTTCTCGGCGTATTGTCTCTTTTTACGGCAGGAGTCTATGCCAAAAGAACGCCCCAGGCTGATTTTGGCCCGCATTTTTGGGATGTGCATGATTTCGGCGCTGTGGGGGATGGGAAAACAGATGACACAGCAGCGTTTCAACAAGCCTTGAATGCGGCGGGAGAAGCCGGAGGCGGTGTTGTTTATGCTTCTCGCGGAAACTATTTCTTCGCGGGCCATCTGAACGTTCCCAATGCTGTCACGCTGGCGGGACTCTGGCAGTCAGTGCCGGCCCATAACGGCATCCGGGACCGGGGACTTCCCAAACCCACGGACGACGGCACCACGTTTCTGGTAACAGAAGGCACCGACAACGAGAATGGAACCGCATTCATTACCCTCAACACAAACAGCACTCTAAAGGGGGTGGTGATATACTATCCTCAACAAAATGTAGATGACATACCCAAACCGTATCCCTGGGCAATCGCCATGCGCGGCAAAAATCCTGCCGTTCTTGCAGTGGAGATGCTCAATCCATACAACGGCATCGACGCCACGCGAAACGAGCGTCACCTCATCCGTGACGTGCACGGCCAGCCGATCAGGCGAGGCATCATGGTGGACGCCATCTACGACATCGGACGAATTGAAAATGTTCACTTCAATCCGTGGTGGAGTATGAAACCCAAGCTGTTTCAATGGCAGATGGAAAACGGCGAGGCGTTCATCTTCGGCAAGGCCGACTGGCAGTACGTTTATAATACCTTCTGTTTCGGTTACAAAATCGGCTATAAGTTCATAAGAGGCAAAAGGGGAGTATGCAACGGCAACTTCCTTGGTATCGGAGCCGATGATTGTTATACGGCTCTTGTCGTGGAACAATGTGCCCCATACGGGCTGTTGATTACGAATGGTGAGTTTGTGTCTTTTCATGGTCCGGACCCCACGATGATTGAAATCACAAACAGCAACACAGGAAGTGTTCGTTTCGTAAACTGCGCATTCTGGGGTCCGTGTAATCAGATAGCGAAGATTGGGGGGACTGGAACCGTTGGTTTCGGAGATTGTACTTTTGTCCAATGGGGCGGCAAAGAGGCCAATCGCCCGGCAATCCAGGCCCAGAGCGGCACTGTTCTAATCCGGGGATGTGAATTCCGACAGGATCGACCGCAGATTCTACTCGGCAAAGACATTAGCCGTGCTATAATCGCTGAAAATATATTCACAGGCTCCGAACGAATCATCAATCAATCCAAAGGAAAAATACAAATCGGACTGAATGTAAGTAATTAGTATCTGTTGCGGATAGAGTATTTGTCATTCCCGCCCCACATCGTGTGCGGGATAAACTCCAGCGGGAATCCAGCTTTTTCGCTCTGGAACCCTGCTTTCGCAGGGGTGACATCGTCGATTTTCGTTTTCCGCAACAGATACTAATTAGTGCAGATGAGGTAAATTGCTGCCTGCCTTTCAAAATCTTTTGGACCGATCCTGCCGGAATATTCAAACCTGCGCACACACAAAACTTGTTTTATCAGGGCTCGTTTGACATTCGCCTGATTTTCGACCACCTGTCATAAGTAACCGTTGATACTGATTTAACCTCAATTTCCGTAAAACTTGGAAAAGCCTACATCTATCCTATTCGTTAGTGGTTCGTGACTTGACAATGGTCATTCTATATCGAGGTTATGGAAAGAGAGGAACGCTGCTAAAATTGGTACAAAAAAACCGTGGTGTTTCGTTTGCGCTCACACTTGTATGTATTTGTGTTTGCCTGTGAAATTCGTTATCATAGCAATGGCTGGAGTCGTAGTAATTTGTTTAGGTTCTCCAAAACGGCAATATCAGATTAACTGAGGATACATATTATGCACAGTGCACGAGTTGCTCTTCTGACTGTTTTCATGACCTTTTCCATCCCGCGAACAGCGGTTTCAATACCCGCTTTTCCTGGGGCTGAGGGGTTTGGCGCCGAGTCAGTTGGAGGTCGGGGCGGCAAGGTTCTTTTTGTAACAAATCTCAATGACAGCGGACCGGGTAGTTTACGTGCAGCGGTGGAAGCCGATGGCCCAAGAACAGTAATTTTTCGCGTATCCGGCACTATAGCGCTGAAATCAAAATTGGCTATTACCAAGCCATATATTACCATAGCAGGCCAAACCTGTCCCGGTGACGGTATATGTTTCAAAGATCATTCCCTCAATATCTCAGCCGACAATGTAATTATCCGTTATATTCGGTGTCGGCCCGGAGATAATACAAAATCCGAGAGCGATGCTCTGTCCATATCATCTGGTCGAGACATTATAGTCGACCACTGTTCAACAAGCTGGTCCGTTGATGAGACACTTTCCGCCTCAACAGGCGGTCAGCTGGGCAATGTTACCGTCCAATGGTGTATTATTTCCGAAAGCCTGCACGATTCAATTCACCACAAAGGTCCTCACGGCTACGGCTCGTTAATCCGCGGGGGCTGGGGCAATGGATACACCTTTGGCCATAATCTTTACGCTCATCATTATGCCCGACTCCCGCGTCCCGGCAATTACAATGACAGCAGTAAAGACCCGAATGGTTTCATCCTCGATTTTCGAAACAATGTGATTTACAACTGGGCAGGTCGCGCCGCGGGGTATAATGCCGACGGTTCAAATAATACGAACAGCATTACCAAAATGAACTTCGTCGGCAACTATTATCAAAAGGGCATCAACTCAAAAGGAAGCCTTGCTTTTTCAGAAAGTACTAAGTCCGCCAAAGCGTATTTTAGCGACAATTGCATGAATGGCAGTTATCCTGACGATCCGTGGTCTCTGGTAGCCTTCAGTAATTTTTCACGAGAAGATTTAGAAACTTATAAACAATCAAGCCCGATACCGGTTCCAGCGGTTCAAACAGATGATGCAATAACGGCTTATAAGTGGATTCTGGCGGAAGCCGGTGCGACGCTCCCAAATCGTGACGCCGTGGACATCCGCATCGTGAACGATGTACAAAACAGAACGGGAAAAATAATAAATGATGAAGAAGAAGTCGGGGGCTGGCCTGAGTTGAAAACCATCGAACCACCTCAAGATTCCGACCAGGATGGCATGCCGGATGACTGGGAAAAACGATATGGATTCGATTCCAATGATCCTGCTGATAGAAATGGCGATGCGGACGGGGACGGTTATACGAATCTTGAAGAATACCTAAACGATACAATATGAACGCTACTATAATTAAAAACCCGGTTTCTCTGTTTATAATCTTTCTGATGAGTGCCATATCTACCGGTTCCGGTGCTGCTCTTGAACGCGTGAAGTACAACAATCCCGGCTTAATTGTGGATTTGGGGGTAGGGCTTTGGGCATGGCCGCTGCCTATGGATTATGATAGTGACGGTGACTATGACATAGTCGTTTCCTGTCCCGACAAGCCGTACAACGGAACTTATTTCTTCGAGAATACCAGCGGCAATATAAAAATGCCGGTATTTAAACCAGCTGTTCGGATTGGTGTCGGATACAACAATATTCGGTCGAGTTATGTTAATGGTAAGGAACGTTTACTGCTGCCTGCCGGGGAAATCGTAGATTTCCGTGAGAAAGAGAATCAGTTTGAGAAAACACAAAAAATTTATCCTTCAGCTAACGTGCATAGCTCAAAAGAGCGCGTGCGTGCCAACCAGTGGCAGTATTGTGACTATGACGGGGATGGAGTTCTGGACCTGATAGCAGGTGTTGGCGACTGGAGTGACTATGGATGGGATAATGCTTTTGACAATCAGGGCTGCTGGATACGAGGTCCATTGCATGGATATGTGTATCTGATTCACAACACCGGAACTAATGAAATCCCACAGTACGGCAAAGCCGAAAAAATATTGGCCGCCGGTAAACCTGTGGATGTCTATGGTATGCCTTCTCCAAATTTTGCCGATTTCGATAGCGATGGTGACCTTGACCTGATTTGTGGTGAGTTTGTTGATAAATTCACCTGGTTCGAAAATATCGGCACCCGAAAACATCCCAGATATTCTACGGGCCAGTACCTGACCTACAGGGGCAAACCGCTCCAGATGGACCTGTGTATGATTGTACCGGTGGCGCTGGACTGGGACAAGGACGGAGACGTTGACCTTGTTGTCGGCCAGGAAGATGGGCGTGTGGCTTTGGTGGAAAATACGGGCAAAGTGATTGATGGGAAGCCTGAGTTTTTGCCGCCGCATTTTTTTCGTCAGCAGGCGGATGAAGTCAAATTTGGTGTACTTGTTACGCCGTATAGTTTTGACTGGGACAACGATGGAGATGAAGATTTAATTTGTGGAAATAGCGCCGGCTACGTTGGATTTATCGAGAACCTTGACGGAGGCAATCCGCCAAAATGGGCCGCCCCGGTATATCTCCGGGCCGATGACAAGATCATCCGTCTTATGGCTGGCCCCAACGGTTCAATCCAGGGACCCTGCGAAGCCAAGTGGGGCTATACGACATTGAATGTGGCAGATTGGAACCATGACGGTCTGCCGGATATTGTTATCAATTCGATTTGGGGAAAAGTCCTCTTGTACAGGAACATCGGGACCCGGCAAAATCCTAAACTCACAGCAGCACAATCCATTGAAGTTCAGTGGGCCGGCAAGCCTCCTAAACCGGCCTGGAACTGGTGGGAACCAAAAGGCAAAGTCCTCGCTACGCAGTGGCGAACCACGCCGGTAGTTATCGACTATGACTTAGATGGATTGAACGATTTGATTATGCTGGACCATGAGGGATATTTAGCTATGTTTCAGCGTGCGCGAATAAAGCAAGAACTAATCCTGTTGCCGGGCAAGCGTCTATTTACCAGTGAACAAGCCTCGGTATTTGCTTCGATACACCGTCCCAGGAATAAAACCAGTGGTCTGCTGAGAATGAACGATGGCGTTGCAGGCAAAAGCGGCAGACGCAAGTTTTGTTTCGCTGACTGGGACCTTGACGGCCGATTGGATATCCTGGTGAATAGTCGAAACATAAGTTTCCTTCGAAACATCTCTACAGACCGAAACAAGCATCTTTTCAATGATATGGGAATGGTCGATAATCGTATCTTGGCCGGTCATACGACCAGCCCGACTGTTGTGGACTGGAATAAAGATGGCCTTCCTGACCTCTTGGTGGGTGCGGAAGATGGATTCCTTTACTATATGGAGAATCAGCATACCAGGACCATACAAGGAAAAAAGAATCCCGCACCAATTGTCCCTAAGCGAAAAGCCTTCCTCTGCAACTGGTTTGCAGCGCCCCGGCTCGGATTCAATTGGTGCGGGACTTCTCTGATTTTTTCGAAGTTTCCACAATAGGCGCATGAGCCCCTGCAGGTATAATAGTAATCAGGATGCAAAAAGTATGGTAGGCACATTATCCAGACGAGCTTTCTTGAAATACGTGGCATGGCTCGCAGCGAACAGTGCTTTGCCAGCCAGCCCCCGATTGCGACTGTCGGGGGCCAGTGCGCACGGAGCAACAAAGGTATCTTCCGCACGTCCCAATTTTGTCTTTATCCTTGCCGACGACCTCGGCTGGGCAGATGTGGGATGTTATGGGAGCGACCTGCACGAGACGCCCAATATCGATGGGCTGGCCCGGCAAGGCATGCGGTTCTCTGATGCTTATGCTGCGGCGCCGGTTTGCTCGCCGACGCGTGCTTCGATTATGACGGGCAAGTACCCGGCCCGGCTGCACATGACCATCTGGTACGAAAGCTCAGCGAATCCACCACGCAACCGAAGGCTTATCCCACCGGTCACGCAGGGCAATATGCCCCATGAGCAAGTGACCATAGCTGAGGTGCTTAAAAATGCCGGCTACTTTACGGCACACATTGGTAAGTGGCATCTTGGTGACGCGGCACACTACCCGGAAACCCAGGGCTTCGATGTCAATATCGGTGGGACTTTCTGGGGTGCTCCGACTACATTCTTTTATCCGTACGGCGGCCCAAGCAGGTGGGGCGGGGAATTCCGATATGTACCGCACCTCGAATTCGGCAGCGAAGGCGAATATTTAACCGACCGCCTAACCAACGAGGCCCTTCGGGTCATCGAAAGGACAAAAGACAAACCGTTCTTCCTCAACCTTTGCTACCACACTGTCCATACACCAATCGAAGGTAAACCTGAGCTGGTCGAGCACTATAAAAAGAAGGTCAAACCTGGTATGCATCATCAGAACTACGAATACGCTGCAATGGTACATAGTCTGGATGAAAACCTCGGCCGTATCATAGCCAAGATCAGCGAACTTGGCATTGCCGAGCGTACTGTTATCATTTTCTTCTCTGACAATGGCGGTTATATTAACAAGTACAATCAAAAGACCGTCACTAATAACTACCCACTGCGCTCCGGCAAGGGGTCACTATATGAAGGAGGTACCCGGGCGCCGTTAATTGTTCAATGGCCCGGCGTTACTAAAGCCGGCAGCCTCTGCCGTCAACCTGTTAGCTCGATCGATTTCTACTCGACCATCCTTGGCATAACCGGCCTGGACGGTGACCAGAAGCACAACGCTGATATGGACGGCCTTAGTCTCGTGCCTCTGTTGAAAAACCCAACTGCCAAGCTGAAACGTGACACCCTTTATTGGCACTACCCTCACTACTACGCCACGACCAGTCCGGTGAGCTCGATTCGCCGGGATGACTGGAAGCTATTGGAATATTTCCCAGCCCCCGAGTCTTCCGACGCGAGCTGGGGCGGGGGTGAGGATAAGCGCATCGAGCTGTATAACCTCAGGAAGGACATTGGTGAGGAGAACAACCTTGCAGAAAGAATGCCCGAAAAGGCTGAGGAACTCCGGAAGCGTCTCCACGCCTGGCGCAAGGCCGTAGATGCTCAGATGCCCACACCGAATCCCAAATATAGCTCCAAGGTCGGAAGATAGGACAGCAGGGAAATAAAGTGCCTAAAGTGAGCTAAAGTGCCTAAAGTGAGCTAAAGTTAAAAAAACAAATAACTTTAGGCACTCTCTGCTGAGAGCTTCGTAGAGTGTGTATTAAAATTGTTTTTTTGCCGTGGTAATCAATCTCCCTTGCCGGTGCGTTGCTTAAGGATATAACTGGCGACCTCTTCTACGGTATCGAGCCACAAACCATTGGCCGGGTCTTGAGCATATTCGCAAAGGGCCTTGAGAGTTGACGAGAGGGTGGTCTGTCGTCCCCCTTCGCCGATATCATGGCCGCAAAAAACCAGCCATCCACCGTTTTCCAACGTTCTATCGAACAACTGTTTTACCTGCTCAAAATCCTTACCATCCAGCTCCACGCCCATCAGTTGTGCCATATCGCAAAAGGCCGGGTCGTTCGCCCACTCGTCCATCCAGCCGCGTCCAGCCAAAAATTCCTCTGCCACCAGCGGTACATAGCTTTTGAGATTTCGTCCCCGTCCTACATATTTCTGTCCACAGGGATAGGCAAACGAAACGGGCCTAACGCCGAGCAAACGCTCGATAATATTGTTTGACTGCTCTAACTCATTCCGCATTTTCTCAAGAGTGTAATTTTCCAAGGCCCTTTCACGTGCGAACGGGAAATTGCCCGAGCAGGGATGAGTCATTGTATGATTTCCGATTTCATGGCCGTTGGCTGCTGCCTTCTTCCAGTCATCCGGCCGTTTCTCCAAATTGCTAATCGAAACGTAAAAAGTGGCTTTGGTGCCGTATTCATCCAGGAGAGGCAAGCCGCGGTCAATCTGACTAAATCGGGCATCGTCAAAAGTCAGACTAATGGCTGCTCTCTTTCCTGCAGGCCAGGAAAAATTCCCCTGTCCTTCCAGGGAAGATGGCTCTTTGTCCTGTAAATTAGATGGAGAGCAACCTATGGAGACTACGATAACACAACAACACATAACGATTAGACAAATGGGAACAGTTCTCATTTATACTCTCCTTTGGCCCTTAACCTCACGCCTTGAATTCCTACTAAGGTATCTTTTGACTGATAATATTAGTCTCATTATGCCATCTTTTCTCGATTATCATTACATGAGATTCTTATGGACAAGTATATTCGATTCGAAATAGATAGCAAGAAAACATAATCTACCAAATCTTGACCTTTCGTTCAGGTTTCTTGAGACCGGCGGCAATAGCCTTTCTGCGAAGTACATCGCCCGCAGGGAAAGGACTATGAAAGAACAGAACCTGGACTACCTTAGGGCAGTTGTTTAGCGCTTTCAGAGCTTTTGGCCATTGTTCAGGGTAGTTTTGTTTAAGGTCCTGGGCCAAATCAAGACAGATTGCCGAATAAGCGGCAAAGGCAAGTTTTCGGTCGTCGTTTTCATCCCGTGCCGTCTTTGACGGGCTGGATTCGTTTGCTATTGTTGTTTCGATCGCAGATTTCATTTCGTACTGCAGGCGGGCGGTCTGCTCAGCAAGATTGGATAACGGGACTATGTTTGTCGGCTTTTCCAGGTGTATGTGATAAACGATTTGGCCATCGATGTTTTGTCTTCGTCCTCCCTGTTCAGTTATCACCTTCTCAGCCAGGTCAATAATCCGGTCGGCAAAACTGCTAATCGTTTCATCCATCGGCATATCCTCTCGGGTCGTATTATGGTAACGGTCAACTATTTTCCAGTTCTGCTTCATCATCCAGCGATAGCCATTAATGACACCGATGATGGTGCCGGCAGTGGCTGCATTGTTGTCGGCATCCCAGCCGAAATTGAACGCGGTCATAAGGGTTTTGACAAAGTCCCCCTCACCGTAAAGCAATGCTGCAATGGTCGAGGCGGTATTAAGCTCATATCCGTTTCTATCGCGCATCGCACCGCTATGCCGGCTATACTTTTCTTTGATGAGCCGGCGGGTAGTACGCCAATCACTTGGATATAGGCGATGCCACTGCAAAACATCGGTGACGATTTGTCGAATAGCGCAGTTTGGATCAATTGCCCTAAGGCCGGCCTCAAGAATATTGTCCAGCTCATCTGTTACAAAAGCTGTAGCTATCATGCTCGTGAACAACTGTGTTGTTTGGGCGGGTTCAGCATCGATAGTAACACGGGTGTAATTCAAACCAATTCTTGCCGCAGTTTGGGGCATCCCAGGAGCAAGCAGCCCAAACGACTCGCAAATGAATTGCCCTGAGATATTAAAGTCGGCCCATGGATTAAACACGATGCTGCCTGTCAGCGGTGGCTCGAAACCAATGTCCATAAGTTGACGTGCATACTGATTAGAGCACCAAATACGTTTGTTAATTCGTTCTCTCCATAATTGTACGATGAGGTGAGGTGGCAGTACGATCGCATTATGGCGCTGCATCGCAACAATATAAACCCACTCCAAGTCTGTGTCATCATCCGTTTGGGCCCCTTCCGGAAGGGCCGGAGTATATTCTTCGACATTGCCAGGCTCGTTGATATATTGCATCTCGTGTTCAAGGCCGTTGAGATTACCCAGCAATTGTCCGAGAAGACCACCCCGAATCTTGTCACGAAGGACCTCAGCAGACATCTCTATCGATTTATCAAGGCTATCTGCTCCGTAAGTAATCTTATTTGTTGTCAGGGAACCCATGATTAGAAGTGCAATAATTGATATTGTGATTACGTTCCTGATTTTCATATTATAGCTCCTTAGATTTCCAAGGTATTCTACCAAATCAGGCGGCTTACCCTATATACAAAAGCCCCTGAAAAAAACAAAGTTCAATCGGATTGGGATGGGTGGTTTTACGAAAAAGAAAATGTTGAATTCTCGTGGAGTGAGCAATAATATACCGAAAAAGGGACAGGGGCTTTTGCTAAAAAATTTTCCTGCGGACAATACAATGGATAAAGAAACTACTATGTGTAACTCCTATAGAGCCAAGGCGGGCAGTCAAAATTGGGTAATTACTCGCCGTGTATTTTTGAAATCGTCATTGGCCTCATTGGCTGGACTAACTGTATTACCCCTTTCCTGCGCTCTCAATAGCGCCTCGAGTGCCAAGCTATGTAGGGTACGTTTCGGCATTGTTACAGATTGCCATTATGCCGATGCCGATACCTTAGGTACGCGCTTCTACCGCGAGTCCCTGGACAAGCTGAATGAGTGCGTGTCATTGATGAACGCTGAAAAGATTGACTTCCTCATCGAGCTCGGTGATATCAAGGACCAGAACAGACCGCCGGTTGAACAAAGGACTCTTTCGTATCTACAGGCTATTGAGAAAGTATTCCAGGGATTTAATGGGCCGACTTATCACGTCCTCGGTAATCACGACATGGATAGCATTTCGAAAATACAGTTCCTGACCCACGTGGAGAACACGAACATAAAATCCGGCCGCAGCTATTACTCATTCGACTTGAACGGTCTGCGCTGTGTTGTGCTCGACGCCAACTACAGGGCCGACGGTAACGACTACGATCACGGCAATTTTGACTGGACCGACGCCAATATACCTTCTGAAGAGCTGGACTGGCTCAGACAAAACCTCGCTGCGGCACCCGGCCCTGTTATCGTTTTTATTCATCAACTACTCGATGGGACCGGTTCAGTCTATGTGAACAACGCGGCCGATGTCCGACAAATTCTGCAATCTTCCGGCAAAGTGCTCGCCGTATTTCAGGGCCATCATCATTCAGGAAGCTACAGCAACATTGCGGGAATTCATTACTATACATTGAAGGCGCTCGTTGAAGGCTCCGGTCCAGAAAACAATTCCTACGCAATTGCCGAAGTCCATCCGGACGGCAGCATTACCATTACCGGGTACCGAAAGGCCGTGAGTAAGCAGCTCACTCTGAGTTTGGCAGTCCCTTAGTCCCTTAAGCCTGGAGCAACTCCTTGGATGACTTACCAAGGCGCTAATTGCTATTGCCCACATGTATGTGCAGGTGGGTGATAGCCTCGTGACCACGTTCATTGCTGCGTTGTACCGAGGCTATATAATGACCGGGTTTCTTGTAGCTGTGTTTAGTGACAGCGTAACCCTCTGGATTGTGTACTTGAGCGTTACCATCTGATTGTACGGTTATTTTGGGACTGCCATCACCGAAGTCCCATACCTCATCGCCAAACGTAGTACGGAAAGAACGCACCTTAAAGGTGATTTCGTCACCGGGCTTAATATCGAACGTAGGGTAATAGGCCGCGTGGATAGTAGGTGGTAACTGGTCAGGATGGTTCTTGTCGATTATCTGTACAACAGCAAAGTCGTAGTCAATGTTACCGGATGCGTCGGTAGCTTTTAAGATTTCGTTATATTCCCCGGGTTTGTCATAAGTTCGTTTTACTTTCGGGCCGGTAGCTAAAGTCCCGTCGCAGAACGTCCAGTCAAATTTCTTGATTTTGTCATATCGGCTCCAGGAACGAGTGGCGTCAAGCTCAACTATTTCACCTGTTATTTCACCTGTCCAGGCAAAATGATGAGGCCGGGCCACGGCGATTATCTCGGGCTGGTATTCACGTTGATAAGCTTCCCAGATAAAGGCATAGCCATTTTGGATACCCCACAAACCGGATGGTTGTTTGCATTGGATGTCGAAATGTAAATGGGACCATCCACCACTGCCGCCTTCCTTTCCAATAATACCAATCTTCTGGCCCATTTTGACGTACCGTCCCGGCTTTACAGAACTGTCGATTTCGTATAAGTGACTATACCTACAGAACCAACCTCGATCGTCCAGGATATAAATCACATCGTAGCGGGGTGTAACAGGAGAATCCTCATAGCCGGGCAGTTTCTCCAATCCCGCTGAAACCACCAATCCATTGGTGGCGGCTATTACATCGACCAAACACTCAGCCCCGCCAAAATCCAATCCATAATGATAGTAGATATTTTTGTTGCCGGGGTTTTCGCCTCCATCTACGAAGACCGGCACATTAGCCATTTGGGTGTCGGTGGCGAACCACCGCTGTTTGACCGGATAAACAAGAGTCCCCGGTTTTATCCATGGTGAGCCGGCGGGCCAGAGTCTAAGCCTTGCATCTTTGGTCAGGCCCCACGGATTTTCTTTACTGCTTTCCTGTAGATAGCCTTTAGTAACCGGACAATCGATTTGAACACCCGCAGCATTAATGGGTAAGTTATATGTGGAAGAGACGAGGGAAACAGTTTGGCCGTTGACTTCAACCTTTACTACTGCTTGGCGAACAGCATTGCGAATCTCATCTCGAGTTTCCTTTAAATCAAGCAGCTTAATAGTGCCTTCCGAGCCATCGTGAAGCTGCACGGTTTGGGATTCACCCACGTTCAGGTCTGCCACCGTCACCAACGGGGCCTGAATAAGGGCACGCCGCTCTTTCAACTCACGCCACGTAGTCAGGACGATTCCTTCACTTTCGATAAACGCCTTTATGTCAGGATCGGTTAGTAAACGAAGTTCGGCCTCACGATTTGGACCCGAGCCGGAAATGTATGAGAATACCTCTGTCTGTACGGTACAGTGAACAATAATCTCAGTAATGCCTGGTTTCATATCACGCAGCAGTTGAATCAGCTCGGCCTTTTTCTCCTCATAATCCTCTGCACTTGTCGGCCGGGTTACAAGATCATCGATAACCGGAAGCCCGGCCCGCCATAATTTCTCCGCAATAGAAAGTACCAGTAGTCTAAGAGGACCGACTTCATTACTAATATGTTGCATATGCCCGCCGAACATAAGTACCGGTATTTTCTTTTCGATTCCCACCTTCACGTAGCGGTCGATAAATAGCGGATGGAAGCATGTTCCCATGTGGGAATCCAAATGCGTGGGGACAATACCCATAGACAGGGCCTTGTCGATTTGGGCACGAATTTCGGTTTCGACTTCATCAGGTGCGGCATGAGCGGCAACATCGGAAACGTTATGCCATAAGTAGCCATTCGTATCCGCCAGTCCCGGCACAGCCGGTTTGCCGGCGACAGGTCCCCAACGATAATTCTTCCATTCCGATGTAAGTGTGAGATGAACACCGGCGTCAGTTTTGGGATTTGCCTTGAGATAATTTGCATACTCCGGCACCCAGGAGCACGGCATCATAATGCTCAAAGAGGTGGCGATGCCCTCATCGACGGCCTTGATTGCACCCATGTTTGAATTATGTGACATACCTACGTCGTCCACATGAAAAATCACCGCCTTTGTGCCCGACGGCCAACCCAGGCGCTCAGCATATGTCACTTCCTGGGCATGGGTGACAGCCAAACTCGTGAGAATCATAGACAGCAGTAAGCCGGTTCTCCGCAAGGAGTCCTTAGGACTGACAAGTTGTTTCAATAGCATAGAACTTCCACCTCCATTCGACCTTCAGTGTTTAGGTCCAGAAAATCCACATGGCCACCCGGTCGATGCGCCAGTGTCGAACTACAGCCGTTCCTTCGACTTGGCTTATTCTATGGTCCAGAGAGTCACGGACTCCTGGTCTTTCACAAATACGCGGTTCCCCGAGATTACCGGATGCGCATAGCTTGGCGTCTCGGCCACCTTGATCTTGGCCAGCTCTGAATATTCACTGTCACTGGGCTTGAAGACAATCAGTTCAGAGCTGCTGGGTAGGGCCAGAAGACAAGAGCCAACGTCGAGAATGGCCGCAAAGCCGCTGCGATCTCTTGAGGTTTCGTCGGTCCAGGCAGTCTTGCCTGTACGAGCGTTGATGCAGTAGAGATTGCCGCGGTTGGACATGCCGAAGAGCAGGCCGTCCTTTAGCACAGGTGTGTTGAACTGTGGGGCGAGCTCCGGGTTGCTCCAAAGCTCTTTGGCGGCAAAGCCATCCCCTTGCTTCTCGATCCTCACAGCCTTTGCGCCCCGGCCCGCACCGGTATAGATTACCGTTTGTCCATCGACGATCGGTGTAGCAGCATTGTAAGCCCTACTCACGGGCATGAATGGTAGACTCCACAGGAGCTTCCCATCGGCTACGCCAACAGCCACGATGCTTTTCTCCGCCAGCGTTACGATCTGCTTTGTGCCTCCCACGGTCAACAGAGCTGGCGAGGCATACTCCGGGCCTTCGCCGGACCACCGCCATTTCTCATTGCCGGCAGCCAGGTCATACGCAATGATTGCCCCGTTACCCTGTCCGCCAAGATGCGCGATTACCATCCCGTCCACGATGATAGGCGACATGGACGTGAAGAATCTGGGCACGACCTTGGGGAACGGGTCCTTGCGCCATACAACCTTGCCGTTGGCGGCGTCCAAACAGGAGAGGACCCCGCCCACGCCTATTGTGACGACCTTTCCATCCGCCACTGCGGGCGAGCTTCTGGGTCCCGGGTGCCGGGCAGGCGCTCCGGTTACGGCTTGCGCCGCATACTTACTCTTCCACAGTTCCTGTCCACTGCCTGCATTCAGACAGAGGATAACCTCATCCTCGCCCTGCCGCGTGAAAACATAGAGCTTGTTGCCAACCAGGGCCGGTGTCGCATCGCCCGAACCCACGCTGACTTTCCACTTTTGTGTAAATTCCTTTGGCCATTCCTGGGGTGTTGTGAATCCGCTCACCTTACCATCCCGATTGGGTCCTCGCCACTGCGGCCAATCCTGCGCGAAAACACAACTGGCGATGAGCAGAACCACACAGCCCACCATCAAGACCCTCGATTGATTTGTGTTTTTCATAATAACCTCCATTTCAATTCCTGCTGAGAAACCCGCACCGAGCTGCACACACAGCACCAGAATACCGGAGCGGTTTCGCCTATTACACTCTAATCCATTCCAGTTGTCAATGGCCTGGAGACCATCATTATAAAATCATCATTTTCCAATACAATATAGGTATTTACGACCACGAAGATAGAGCCTGCCTGTTGATACGGCCGGTGAAGCGCAGAAGAGCTCATTAAGTTTGTTTACGACGAGTATCTCAAATTTCAGACCCGGCTTGATAATATAACACTCGCCGCCCTCCGTCTGGATGTATATCTTGTCGTCGCCGGCTATCGGTGAGGCTGAAATCGCATTGCGCTCGCCGAGTTGTTGTTTGTCATAAACTATCTTGCCCGTCTGCGCCTCATAGCAGGTCAGAAATCCTTTATCCAATGGTATGTAGAGATATTCGCCCATAGCAATGGGTGATGTTACGTATGGGCCGCCCCTGGGATGCATCCATGCCACGCCCTGACTCGAAGATTGCCTTCTGGCCGGTGTGATATCGCCCGAGGCATCCGGGCGGACCGCAACGATTGGCTGTCGCATTAACATATTGTGCCCGGACGAAATAAACACCAGTCCCTGGGTGGCAACAGGGGATGGAACTGTTATCATCGAGCCACGCGCGCATTCCCAAAGAAGTTTTCCCGTGGAGGCATCATAACCCCGCATGCGACGCGTGGCGTTGGTGACGACTATTGTGCGGTCGCCGGACTGAAACAAAAAGGGTGTTGACCAGGATGCATTTTCATTCCTCTCGGTACGCCAGAGAGGTTCTCCGGTGGTTTTGTTGAAAGCGGCTATGTAGGATTCATCGTCACTGTCGCAATTGACAATGACTGTGTTCCGGAACAGGATGGGTGAGGCGCCCGTTCCCCAGCCGGATCGCCTGCGCAGGACCCCGAGGTCTCGTTGCCAGACCACGTTTCCGTCGAAATCCACACAGTATAGACCCGCTGAACCAAATGAGGCGAAGACGTATTTACCGTCTGTTGCAGGTGTTTCAGAGGCATATGTGTTTTTCGTATGACGGGGTGTCCTTGGTCGCTGCTTCACAACGGCTTTGTCCCAAAGGATGTTTCCCCGTTCTGCATCGAGGCAGATCACGTTAAACGTATATTCCGAATCGTCGGGTTTATTGCGGTCGCCTCCAAAATACACGCCGCCTCGAAACGTTTCAACGTTGGGATCTTCAGCAACGGCAGTGGTAACAAAAAGGCGGTTTTCCCAGACAATTGGTGAAGAGTGGCCGGCGCCCGGAATGAGAGTCTTCCACTTAACACCCTCGTCCTCACTCCATCTTAAGGGAAGGTTTTTTTCGGGTGAGATGCCCCCTCCGTCGCCTCTCCAGCCGGGCCAATTGTGAGCACCAAGATGGTTTGGGCAAATCAGGTTTACACAGACCAGAACCACACTCAATTGATTTGCCTTTTTCATAGTAACTTCCTTTTCGTATTCCTGCTGAGAAACTCACATCAAGCTGCACACACAGCAACAGAATACAGCTAGGGGCCTGTCTCTTAAACTCTAATCCGCTCCGGGCGATGTGTCAATATTATTTAAACAAAAAATTCATGGAAACTTCCTCAACCTTCTTGATTGTTCTGCCGGCTTGACGCCAACAGTCTTCCATGTTACACTTTTTTTGTTGCTCAGGTAAGAAAACGCACATGTGGCTGCGTTACCCCCGTTCTTGCTTTCGAAAGAAAGCACGGGGGTGCAGACAGGTTTTTGGCTGGTTACAGATTTGCCTGACTTTGAAAATGGAATTGGAGAAACGATTATGAATGAACCCAAAATGAAACAATCCAAGGCGATATCGAGACGCACGTTTTGCCGGTCGGCGATTACCGCGGCTGTGGCGTTCCACTTTACCAGGCCGTCCGCTGCAGCGTCGCAGACGAAGAATAGAGTCAAATTCTACAAGAACTTGGGGCACGACCACATCGGCGTCAAGGCCAATCAGCGGCAGGCGCTGGAGTATGCGGTGAAATATGGTTTTGACAGCATTACCCCCAATCTGGGAGAGTTTGAAAACAAGTCCACCGAGGAGATTCGAGAATGGGTGGAAAAAATGAAAGAAGAGGGCATTCGATATGGCAGCTGCGGCCTGCCTGTCGAATTCCGCAGAGATGAAGATAGATTTCAGAAAGAGCTAGCGCGGCTGCCCAATCAGGCGGGCGTTTTGAAGCAATTGGGCGTGAAACGCATGGTGACCTGGATTACGCCCGGTCACAGGGAACTTACGTACCTGCAGAATTTCGAGCAGCACAAAAAACGCTTTCGCGAAGTGGCGAAGGTGCTGAAAGACAACGGCATCCAGCTGGGCCTGGAATTCGTTGGGCCCAGAACATCCCGCGTGCGATACCGTTTTCCCTTTATCTGCACCCAGTCGGGTATGATAGAACTGGCCGAGGCAATCGGAACAGGAAACGTAGGGCTTCTGCTGGATAGCTGGCATTGGTACACCTCACATGGGACGGTGGAAGAACTGCTTCAGCTCTCGAACAATGACGTCATACACGTTCACGTCAACGACGCCCCATCGGGCATCCCGGTCGATGAGCAAATCGATAACAGGCGCAGACTGCCGGTAACCACGGGAGTGATCGACCTGAAAGGATTTATCAACGCCTTAGTGAAAATCGGTTACGATGGGCCGGTTGAGTGTGAGCCCTTCGACCAGGAATTGCGCAGCATGGAGGCCAATGCAGCATTGCAAAAGACCATCGCATCGCTTAACCGGTTGTGGGATTTGATCACCGTTTAACCAGGATGAGAGAAATTTAAGAGCAACAAACATTATGAAAACAACTACTAAAACAACACCATATAAATTTCTCAAAATAATGACCGGCTGCGCAAGTAAACTACTGGCGATTAGCTTTTTATTTTCAGCTTTAACGATAGCTTCAGATCAATGCTGGGGCTCTATGGCGGGTGCAGCGAAGGTCGTTACTTATCCCGCACCTGCCGGCGAAGCCTTGTCGGCCGACTATGAAGTGCAGGCGGCGGGCCGGCAGGTTGACATATACATGGCCCGCGTTCTCGACCCGCCATTCGCGGGGAAGCGATGGGACCACGGTGGTTCGTATTCGTTTGCCAACTTCGACATGTCAGGACGTATCGTAGTCCGCATTGTGTCCAAGCGGTCGCTTAGGAACGTGGTTATCCGGCCCCTATCATTCGGGGTCCAGCCAACACTGGAGGATGACTATACTCTGAACCTGACACTGGATCGACCGCGAAAGCTCAGCATTGAGCCGGAAGGCAAGAAAGGCCCCCTGCTGCTGTTTGCGAACCCCCTGGAGACGGATGCACCGAAGCCCGGCGATGAGGGCGTTGTTTATTTTGGCCCCGGGGTGCACAAGCCGGAGAAGATCGTCTTGCACAGCAACCAGACCCTTTACCTTGCCGGCGGAGCCGTCGTGAAGGCCGAGGTGCTGGCGGAAGGGACTAACATTCGGATTTGTGGACGCGGTATCCTGGACGGCTCCGACTGGCAGTGGCGTAAAGGCCCGGTGGGCAACCTGATTGCGATCCGCAACAGCACCGACGTCGAAGTGAGTGACATCACGCTGCGCGGCTCGTCCCATTGGACCATTGTGCCCAGGAACAGTCAGCGGGTAACTATCCGGAACGTGAAGCTCTGCAACTCCCGCGTCCAGAACGATGACGGCATAAACCCGTGCAACTCCCAGGATGTGCTGGTCACCGATTGCTTCATCCGGAGCGATGACGATTGTGTCGCCCTTAAGGGGCTCGACTTCAGCGGGACAAACAGCAATGTTGAACGAATTACGGTGGAGAACTCGGTTCTCTGGTGCGACCGGGCCCGCATCTTCCTGCTCGGACACGAGAGCCGTGCCGCGTTCATGCGCAACGTAACGCTCCGGAATCTCGACATTATCCACTTCAGCATGACACCATTTCTGTTGGAGCCGGGTGAGGACATGCGGCTGGAGGACATCACAATCGAGGACATCCGTATCCACGGTGAAGGCCAAAGCCAGCTCGTTCGCCTGCGTCCGGTCGTGAACCAGTATATGCGCAAGAAGGTACCCGGATTCATCCGCAATGTGCGGTTCAGAAACGTGACGGTGGAAGGTCAGTCCGGTGATTACCTGGTGCAGATAGAGGGGGCGGACGACGAACATGACGTTCGTGACGTGACCTTCGAGAACGTTTCGATCGTGGGCTCGAAACTGACGGAAGGGTCAAGGCAAGTGCGCATCGGCAAGCACACTGAAAACGTGCGCTTTCGTAAGGAGGCTCAGTAAAGTCAGGTTCAGTGGTTGAGAAACATGCCTTTCCCCTCCATCAGGGCAAAAAAGGGCTTTTACCCAAAAGGTAAATACTTGTATACTATGTGGTAACGATAATACGGGATATAGCAAAGCAATCTTTAATTCAGATATGCAGGCAAAAAAAATGAGCAAAGAACGATTGACAAAGTCTTTTAGAGGAATAATTTTTATTCTATCCGGCTTTTTTCTTTTACTCGGAGAAACATACGGAGCAAATTCGAAAGGGCCATACACTCGAAAAAATTCGGAAAATAAGAGCCGACAAACATCCAAAACGGCTTACAAAAAGGTAAGCAGGATAACTGCTGGTCCTTCGAGTTTTACACCCGACATGGCTTTCAACGAAGCAATTAACATTTTGCGTAATTCAACCGTACCTAAATTAAATATAGCAGTGCTTTGGAAAGATTTGGAGGAGAACGCGGACATCTATAGAGATACTCCTATCGGAATTTATGGCGTTTCAAAAGTGCCTTTACGCACACACTTGAAACTCTTGTTAATGTCGGTCTCAGCAGGTAGTGCAGAAAAATTGGGATATGTAGTTGAAGACGGAGTTATAATTATTGCAACCCAAGGCTCCTTACCCAAGAAAATGAAAACTCGGGTTTATGATATAACTGATTTAGTCGGCGCACCTGCTAATTTTCGTCTTATGCCTGGACTTGGTATGCCCTTTGGTTATGGCCAAATGCCTTATGGAGGTACGGTGCCCTATGGCAGTATGGGTTATAGCCGGTATCGGAATCAAAGACGAGGATTTTGAATGAAGCCGACTCTGTTGATTTTGGCGGCAGGTTTGGGTACTCGCTACGGTGGACTTAAGCAAATTGACCCCGTTGGTCCCAACGGCGAAATAATTATCGATTATGCTATCTATAACGCCATAAATGCCGGATTTGGCAAACTCGTTTTTGTGATTCAACACTATTTTGAAAGTGCTTTCAAAGAAAAAATCGGCAACAAGTTTGATAATCTTGACTTCAGCGAGCTCAGTCGAGCCGTGGAAACAGCCTATGCGTACCAGGAAGTGGACACCTGCCTTGGTGACTTTGAACCACCCAAAGACCGCGACAAGCCCTGGGGCACCGGGCATGCCATACTCGTTGCCGGGGATGTAATCCACGAGCCTTTTGCAGTTATTAATGCCGACGACTACTACGGACCCAATTCGTTTAAGACAATGGCCAGATTTCTCGCTAAGAAAGACCTTTCCTGCAACGATTATGCAATGGTCGGATATACGCTCAAAGATACTTTAAGTGAATATGGACCTGTCTCAAGAGGTGTGTGCCAATGTGATGAACAGATGTTCTTAAGGAGAATCGTTGAACGAAAAAAGGTCGAAAATACCGCGACTGGTACCCGCTATTTTGAAGACGATGGGACGGAACGCCTTCTGACCGGCAATGAAATTGTGTCGAGGAATCTGTGGGGATTTCAGCCATCAATCTTTCATCATCTCAAAGTACAATTTCAGCGATTTCTCAAAGAGAGAAGCCATGAAAGGAATTCGGAACTGTTCATACCAACGGTGGTAGATAAACTCGTAGAAGAAAAAAAAGCCACAGTGAAAGTCCTGCGCACGAATGACGAATGCTTCGGAGTTACTTTCCGTCGGGATGCAGCCATAGCGGCAAGATGTATTCGTCGGCTGATAGACCAAGGTCTTTATCCGGAGAAACTCTGGGAGCAATCGTGAAACACGATATCGAGTCAATCGTAAAACACTTTTGTATTAGCGGCCAGTTGACTGAAATAAGGCCTCTGCTCCGTGGTCACATTAATGACACATACGTTCTGACTACCAGGAAAAACGAGCATATTGTCCGATACATACTACAACGAATAAATCACACTGTCTTCAAAGACCCTCCTTCGGTAATGGGAAATATTATCCGTGTTACTGAGCATATACGCAGCCGGATGCAGAGAATTGATCCGAGCCTAGTATCTCGCCAGTTGACTGTTATCGAAAGTGTCGATGATGTGTGCTATCACGAAGATACCCAGGGTAACTTTTGGCGCATGTACAATTTCATAGAGGACGCTGTTGCATACGATATCTTCGAATCTGCCGAGCTGGCGTATGAAGTAGCACGAATGTTCGGCTGGTTCCAGAGAATGCTGGTTGACCTTCCAGGGCCGGCCCTGCACGAGAGTATTTGTGATTTCCACAATACGCCCAAACGCTTTGAGACTTTCCAGCGAATCCTTAAAGAAGACACCTGCAATCGAGCCAAGAATGCAAAACCCGAAATAAAATTTTTGTTTAATAACGCGGCCATCTGTAATGTTCTGCTGAATTTAGCAGGCAAAGGTAAAATCCCCGTTCGTGTTACGCACAATGATGCGAAGATCAATAATGTGATGTTAGATAAAAATACGAACAAGGGGGTCTGCGTAATTGATTTGGATACCGTTATGCCGGGCCTGTCGATATATGATTTTGGAGATATGGTCCGCACCGGAACCACTTTAGCTGATGAGGATGAACGCGATTTATCAAAAATAGCCATGAATTTACCTATGTTTGAAGTGCTCGCACGAGGTTATGCCGAGCAAAGCAAACATTTTCTCACATCCACTGAAAAAGAGCACTTAGCCTTCGCTGCAAAGCTAATTACATTCGAACAGTTCATCAGGTTTCTTACCGATTATCTGGCAGATGATGTTTACTACAAGATTCATCGCGAAGGACACAATCTCGACCGCAGCCGCACACAGATGAAACTTGTACAGTCGATTATCGAACAGGAAGATGCTATGAACGAAGTGGTCGAAAGGGTTTTTCATCCCGACCCGTCTCCGACAGACGGGATTCAAAAGGTTGATTGATATGGCCCAATTATGATGAGCAGGCGCGAAAGATTGATGGCTACGTTGCGCGGCAAGACGGTTGACCGACCCGCAGTTAATTTCTATGAAGTAGGTGGATTCCAGGTTGACCCATCGGACCCGGATGAGCTCAACGTCTATAACGACCCATCCTGGCAGCCGTTGCTTCAACTTGCTGAAGAACAGACAGACCTTATTCGTATGCGCAGCCCCATCAAATCGCGCTCCCATGAAGTGATATCCGACCAGCCGGACGCCGGCCGCTGCCGTGATGAATTCTTCAAGACCGAAGAATATATGGAGAAAGGTTGTCGTTTCATATCCACGACTTTGAAAATCGGCGGTAGAAATATGACGGCGCTGACACGCCGCAGTCCCGAAGTTGATACCGTCTGGACGGTGGAGCACCTGCTTAAGAATCCGGAAGACCTTAAGGCCTATTTGGAACTTCCTGATGAAATATTCGCCGAGGATGTTGATGTAACCAGCCTCGTCGAAGAAGACCGGGAGCTGGCCGACCGTGGTATCATTATGGTAGATACCGAAGACCCAATTTGCGCTGCGGCGTCTTTGTTCAGTATGGAAAACTTTACCGTAATTGCCTTGACCGAGCAGAAGCTCTTCGGCCGTCTGCTCGAAAAACTTTCCGGACATATACAGGCCAGAACTGAGAAGACTGCAAAGGCATTCCCCGGGCATTTGTGGCGTATCTACGGGCCTGAATATGCCACCGAACCTTACCTGCCTCCCAATCTTTTCAAAGAGTATGTGGTCCGTTACACCGGGCCGATGGTTGAGGCTATCCAAAAGCACGGCGGTTTTGCCAGAATTCATTGTCACGGCAGGATTCGGGCCGTTCTCGATTACATAGTCGAAATGGGCGCCGCTGCTATTGACCCTATTGAACCGCCTCCGCACGGAGATGTGGAGCTTGAGTACGTCCGCCGTGAGTATGGCAGAGAACTGGTACTTTTTGGGAATCTGGAGGTGGCCGATATAGAAAACAGCGAACCGGGTGAGTTTGAAAAGCTCGTCGAGAAATGTCTGAGAGACGGAACCTGCGGCGAGGGTAAAGGTTTTGTTCTGATGCCGTCGTCGGCCCCGACCGGCCGGGAAATCACACCCAGAATGATGGCTAATTATGAAACGATGGTGCGGCTGGCCACCGGGTGAATTGGGTTTGATTGGGTTTGTTTTTTCGAGTCGGGCGGGGTGGGTTATTTTCATAATCCTTTGCGGCAAAGAGGGTTGCATTGGTTTTGGCCTTTCGGAAATTGGGTTTGAATTGGGTTTGTTTTTTTGGGATGCGAAATCATCTTTTTTTCTGTAATCCTTTGTTATAAGTGAGTTTAAATTCATTTGGTCTTTTCGTAAATTGGCTTTGATTGGGTTTGAATTGGGTTTGTTTTTTCTGGAGCCTGAGGCGGTTTCATTTTTATATACCTTTGTGTAATAGATACTTACGTTCATTATGGCATTTCGGAAATTGGGTTTGTTTTGCATAAAAAGGGCTGATTTGTAGAGGGTCCTCGACAAATGTAGAGGGGCGAGGGAGTGAAGAGTGAGCTAAAGTGCCTAAAGTGAGCTAAAGTTGGATTATCGATGCTCATGATTGGTAATTGGTTAATTTAGCTAATATGGTTAATTTGATTAAATGGTTCCGTCCAAGGAAGGCCGGATTTACACTTCGTTTCAATATTTACGAACGATGATTTTTGGCGTGTATCTGCTGATACGAAAACGTGCGGTTCTCCGCTATATAGCCGGCGCCTACTGGCGGTTTATGTTAGCCTCCTGGCTAACATGCGGGTATTTTAACATATTTTCAAATAAAAGTCAATAAAAAAATGGTTTTATTAGGGAAAATCAGCGTTTTAGCGTAATATCGCCAGAAATTAATAGGTGCCTGACTCTCGTTTATATAGGCCTGTTCTTAATTACGTACTATTTATTTTTCATAACATAACCGCACCAAGGACGAGCAATCAAAGTGTGGAGGGTTACTGAGTAAAGTCCTCTATTGGTATAGCAAAATTCAAACCTTCACCATCAATTATTTTAAATGTTGTGATTCCTATAAGATTTCCTGAGCAATCGAACAATCCGCCACCAGAGGAACCTTGTGAAATATGAGCAGTAGTCTGAATAATCCTCTGATTATCTAATTCCCTCTTACCTGAAATAATGCCTTGACCAAGCGAATTCTCCAATCCTTGTGGTGAGCCAACAGAATAAACATTATCTCCAACAGATAACAGGTTATATTTCCGGAATCCTTTGACTGGTTTCAATTCTATGCTTTCGTTTATAAGAATACATCGGTCACTTTGTTCGTCACCTGCATATATTCGAGCCTCTGCAATTTTTTGACCATGCTTGATTAGCACATAAGGTCTTTTATTTATAACGTGATAGTTAGTTAATAGCATGTTCTTGCTGATGGCAACTGCAGAGCCAAGTGATATATTATTCAAAGCTTTAAGATTTTCAATTGTAGAGGCAGAAATAACAGTCCAAACAGAAGGATTAATAAGGTCAAATATATCTGCTGACGTTAGATTCACCTTCAGTTGTGTGTTTAAGTCTATATCAGCGGGAATCCATTCTAAAGGCTTCTCTTTAATTTTTAATTTTGAAACCGTTAAAATATCAGGGAGGATAATCTTTACAAGAGAGGATTCTTCTTGCTTAGTTTGGACTGTTGGCAAATCTGGCTCTATATGACCTTTTTGCCACTTAGAAGCTGCATCTTGAACCACTCCAACATATTCTGGGCCTAGAATTGCTTCATATTTCTTTTTTTCAGAAAACATTGATTTACAATTGCAGCTTAAAGAATCCCTTAAAGAATCCATCGCTATGAAATGACAGTCTGACTTCCTTTGCCACCCTCCAGCAGAAGCTAAAAGTGCCCAGAAATAAGCTTTACATGGATCTTTTGGTACAACCTTACCCTCAAAATATAATAAAGCTAACTTTCTTTGAGCATGACAATTATCTATGCTAGCCAGTTGTAAGTACAGGTACATAGCTTTTTCTGGATTACTCTTTTCAGACCAATCGGCCAATAGCAACATTGCCCATTCATGGCCCATATTTGAGGCCTTTGTTAAATAACTTTCTGCCTCAGCCTTATTTTCTGGACAACGTTCGCCAAAATAATAACTATCAAATACGGTTCTTAGAGACTCCTCATGCCCTAAATCAGCGGCCACTTTGTACCAGTGGAAAGCAGTTTTTCTGTCCCTTTCAATAAGCAAACCTTCACCCCAAAAGCACTTACCTTCATCGTATATCCCTGCAATGCCGAATGCTGCATCTGCATCTCCATCTTTTGCTCGAGAAGTGCACTCATAAAAATCTTCTGCACTAATAATACTAAGAATGCCACTACACCTACACGGAGTTTGCCTTTCTGGAATAGATGGACTGTCACAACCATTTATTAAAAGCAAAACTATCACAATTGAGGCCATAATCAAAATATTCTGAATTAGCTGCCTTAGATTTATCATTATATTCTCCTGAAAAAAGTGCCTAACGATAAGCTCACCGGCGCTGGCTATGCCCGCGTACAATTCCAGCGCCTTGTTAGGATTCATATTTCCAATCCATTTGGATTGTTTTCGATCATCTGAATGATGTGTCGAGCACAAGTTGCATAGACTATTCCAGTATTTGACTTAACGAAGTGTTCGGTCTTTTTGCGGTTGACATACAATGGCTCCTTGCTAAATTTGAATCCAGATACTACACCCATAACTCTCAACTTACGGTCTTCAGGCTTCAAAGGATAGAATACTACCGGTCCTCCTGAAAACCCATGATTATTGATGCCGTCGAGTAACCAAATCCGGTCTGAACCTCGGTCGATAGACCCAGATAGACATGCTTTCTTAACGAGAGGATAAGGTAGATGCCAACCCAGATCATTCACATCAGAGATCATCCCGTATGGAAATCCCAAGAAGTAAACATCTTGACCAAGAATCATTAGCCCTTTGGTCAAGGGTAGGTCGAAGTCAGGATCAGCAATACGCTGCGAAGGAGAGAATACAACCACATCTACCACATCACTTCCCTGCCCAGTTAAATTAACCTCAATTTTCTTCCATCCAGTTTTAAAAAGTAGTTCGACCTTTGTTACTTGATCAGGCGTTGGAAAAACGTGCCATGCGGTTACTAAATACTGCCTTCCTTCGTAATCGACAGCAAATGCCGTTGCGGTTGAATTTCCGTTTCTGATTTGAAAAACACGAGCGAGAATGTCAAAAGTTATCATGTATTTGATCCCAACATTGATTACCTTGTTTTATATAACATACCAAATTTGGACGTTCTGAAATATAAGACGACGGCGGATCATTTGGCGAAAGAAGCGTGACAGCAAGGTACTCAAAATATTGCCAATTTTGCACCCATTTGCCTGGGCATTTTATACGTATCTTCATATGCGCCATCCTCTAACAAATTTGCCGGATAAACCTTAAATATTCACCACAAAATGCGTATCATACCAATCACAAAATTCTAGTGCGCCCAGCAGTAAGCTCTGTTTGATGAAGCAGACATGTTTTTTGTGATCCGTATCAATCACTAAAACTCGCCTCTATATGATAGCATTGTCTGGATAACTTGCAAAATAAATTTCGCAAATAAGTCTTTTCAATAGATTCCTCGACTCCGTTTCGCTGCGCTCGGAATGACGGAGTGCTGGATTCCCGCCCATTCGGCTTCGCTCAGGGCAAGCTCTGCGCGGGAATGACAAGGGGACGGAAGACCCGTGCTTCGCCAAGGCTTAGCCGGGCAGGCTCCGCTCAGGTGCCAGCCGTCGCTTTCAGAGGAATATTATTGAAAAACAGACCGTAATTTGATAATCTTAATTAGAGCAAGACAGGGGCAATAAGCGCGTGAGTACAGGTAAGGCCTGATATGCCCGGTTATTTGACAAACGGAGAGGACATATTATGAAAGGTGAGTTTACGGCAATTATTGAAAGTGCTCCGGAAGGAGGCTATTGGGCAATATGTCCGGAGATTCCGGGAGCAAACGGCCAAGGAGAGACAATCGAACAAGCGAAAGAAAGCCTCAAAGAGGCCATAATTCTTATACTGGAAGACCGACTGGAAGATATTCGACGCGGCTTACCTAAAGATGCGATACAGGAAAATATTGCAATCTAATGAAAAGAAAACAATTAGAAAAAAGGCTAAGGATAGCCGGATGTTATTTGAAAAGAGAAGGCTCAACACACTCACTCTGGATCAACCCAAAAACGGGAGTTATAGAAGCTGTTCGGCGCATACTGAAATAAAAGAACCTCCGGCCAAAAAGATATTAAAAAGCCTGAATGCAGATTAACTGCTTTAGGATTTTGCGGGTAACTGTGCCTGATATTTGTGACTTGATACTGGACACTCGATTCTTGATGCTCGATTCTGGATTCCGAATACTCGATAATAAGCATCCACTTCGCTCACCCTTCGACCCTGCTCAGAACAGGTTTCGCAGGAATGACCCCCGCCAAAGATATGCGGGGGCAAGCAACCCCCGACAGTGCCGGGGGCTAACAATTAGGAGTGGTTCGGATATATATGGTTGGGGTAAGGGCGGTTCGCGAACCGCCCCTACGTTCGGGAACAAGGATTGTGGGGGCAAGCAGGGCGAAGAGAAGGAATATCGAATAGCGAACAAGGAATTTCCAATGTCGAAGTGGAGATGCGGGTTAGAATAGGCAAAGGAAATTAAAAATAAAAATGTAAATTGCAAAATTAAAAATCAAAATCCAAAAAGTCAAACGGTGTGCAGTGCACACCCTACCTTTTTAAATGATTCCCGAGCAGTCGGGATTTCCGCTTTGCTTCAATATTGATGATTGATTTGAGATTGCCGCGTCGGCCTTCGGCCTCTTCGCAATGACTTTGTAATAGACTCCTCGGCTGCGCTCGGAATGACCCCATTAGAATATCGAATACCCAACAAGGAATGTCGAATGTCGAAGTGCAGATGCGGTTTAGAAAAGGCAAGATTTAGAAAATTAGGAGTGGTTCGGGTAAGGTCGGTTCGCGAACCGCCCCTACAGAGGTGTGGCGTCAAAGACCAATTCCAATTGGTATCAATCCTCATTTATTCTGTGTCTTGTCTTTCGAAACAAGCCATTTCCTGATCGATGGTTACTTGTTCCTCATATCCATCGTGGTTCGCGGTCAGTCTTTGCTGTTCGTGCCGTAATTTTGCGATGGGTTCTCAATCATAATAGGCTGTATCTTATGGTCGTCGGCGTCCAGTTGCGGCCAGTCCGGCGCCGGGGCGTCGGGGAGAAGAACATGCGGAGTGATGAATAGCGTCAGCACGCTGTTTCGGGTTGCCATTTGGGTTTTCCTGAACAAAAGCCCGATGATCGGGATATCGCCCAGGATCGGCACTTTGATAACGGTTTCGGTCATTTCCTGCTGTCGCAGGCCGCCTATCACCAGGGTCTGTCCTTCTCTAACGGTGACCGTAGTTGTGGATTCCCGATTGACCTGTTCCGGCAGACCGGCGTCCGGTGTAAAGGTGAAGCTTCCGACCTTGACCGAAACCGCCATGCTGATTCGACCGTCCGCTAAAAGGGTGGGTGTGATGCGGCCCTGGGTATCGGCCGAGATATCGCTCTTCTTAACGATGGGCCGGCCGGATACGTCATAGCCTTCATTAAAGAAATAATTCAGCGTCTTGCGAATCTGAATTGTGGCTTCCAGACCGCTCACTGCAACCGTGCGCGGGTTGGTCAGAATCGTGCCCTTGCCATCCTGGACCAGTGCGTTCAGGCGAACGAAGAACTCCCGCGGCAATTTTCCGACGCCCTGGTAGAAGATCTGGCCTGTCCCGGGATAGGTGGTTAGTCCGTCTAATGAAGCGTCCGGGCTCAGGTCACGAATCGCATTACCCATCGGCTGGAACATGCCGAACCGTCCCTCGGCATAAGTCCAATCCAGCCCAAGCTCACGGTTGGCCTCGTCGGTCAGCTCCACGGCCAACAGATCGACCAGAATCTGGCTGGCCGGTGTGTCGATCAGTTTCAAATTCGCCTGCAGCTCGGCCAGAAGCTCGGCGGGCCCCATGAACAGCAGTAGATTGCGGGATGTGTTCGCAGTGACATATTGATTGTACCTGGTCGGTAATGATGCAAGTGCTTCTTCCACGGTCATATGCAAGGGCTCGATCGTCCGGATTATGATGCCGGAATCGTCTGCGAAAGACTCTTGAGAGGCGGCCTTCGTTGTACTGACGGCAGAGGTTTGCTCCTGCTGTTCTCCGGGCGATGTCATGTCGGCCGTCTTTGACGCGGCCCGGCCCATTGGGGGCCCGTCACAGTCCCGGGCCAAGGGGCTGATAAGACGCTGCGGCAGGTCCACGCGATAAACATCCGGCTGCAGAATCCGGTCGGCTATGCTGATGATCTTCGATATTGTGATGAGCAACGATCGGCTGTCCGGTGACCACGAGATGTTGACCACGCCTTCGTCACGATCATCGCTCGCTTCGATCTGCTTGCGATCCTGCTCTTCGCTCAACAGCAGAAGGTCCTCAGCCTTCCCCGTGGTCATATCATAGACAGTCAGAGCCGTCCGCTGGTTTTCCGACCGCGAATCAGGGCCCCAATTACGAACCGTAGAGCGTTTGGTCAGGAAAGCGATTTTCGTGCTGTCATAGGACCATTTCATGGCCTCGAAGTCATCGAGTGTCCCATCCTTTCGCGGATAGCTGGTCAAAAGTACCTTGTATCCGCCGCTGTTGGGGTCCATAAGATACAATGTGTCGATGCCGTTGCCCTGGATGTCAAAGCGATCCCCCTTGGACAATATGTAGCGCCCGTCCCAGGACCAGTGTGGGTCATCAAGCTCAAGCTGGTTCTCCGTGGCGGGCGAGCTCGCTTTGGTGAGGTTTCTGGCATCGCTTCCATCGGCGCGGACAATCCAGGCATCGCAGCGTTCCCCGCGTTCGCTTTGAGTCATGTCCTTGTCGAAGGTGAAGGCCACGACATCATCCACGGGAGACCAGCGTGCATCTCCGGCACGTAATGATTCACTCCCGATATCGGTTATCATTACAAGGTTTGTTCCGTCGGGATTGACAGTGACCACATCAAAGTTGCCGCTGGCCTCTACGAGCAGGCTTAGCCTCGGAGGCAGAGATGCGCTCCAGCGTTGATCTTTTCCCTGGCCACGCTCGGGCAACAAATGCCAGGTCCTTTCTGTAACGGTGTCGTAGAGCCAGACTTGCCGCGTTTCCGTCAGGCCCAGGCGGACCTTGTACGCAAGGTAACGATCGTCGGGTGACCAGTAGGGCCCATCGTCGGCGTCGAAATTGTTTCTTCGATACGGAGGGGAAATGGTGACGGATCGGTTCTGGCTGATGTCATAAATATAGGCTGCTCCCTGGCTTTCTTCCTCAGTTGCGTTGGAGAATTCATATGCGATGCGGTCGCCGGCCCAGGACCACTCGGCAAAAAACACATCTCCCACTGGACAGGCAGGCTTGACTTCAGTGCCGTCGGCCTTCATGACGTGCAGTTGCCATTGGGACGAGTCACCCACTTGTCGCACAAAGGCCACCCAGTCGCCGTGATAGGCCCAGACGACGGCTTTTGATTTGCCGTCATCGGTCAACGGTACCAACGTGACCCCCTCGGCTATGATTGCCGACAGACCTGCCGAACAACACAGGAGTATAATGCAAAATATCGAAAGGAGGGTATATCGAAACCTATTACCAATGATAACCTTCATTTGGCATATTCCTACAACAATGGTTTACTGTACGATCTCACCGGCAGAAGACGATTCTCACATCACGTGCGAACGCATCTGACCGCACATAACAACAAGGAAAAACCGCTTGGCAACAGTGGCCTGCCACTCGGCGGTACATATTTTAACATTGAAGAGACGATGCGTCAGTACTTTTCCTGACTTTAATCATCGTCTTCTTTGTCATCATCTTCCACTTCTTTGCCAAGCAGTGTTCCATCGACGGCCACTTTGATGTCGGTCTCTTGTCCGTCTATTATCACCTCGGCTTCGTAGATAGTTTTTGCATCCTCTATTTCCATCTCGATTTCCTCGATTGTTCCACCTTTAGCTTCTTCAATGATGGTAGCCATGGCAGTTTGAGGCACCTCCTGGATTGAAACCTCTTTTTCTTCTTCTGCAATTTGCTGAGTAGCCACTGCCCCAATGCAAAGTGCTAAACCAGCAACGACAAACAGACCAATGAGTTTCGAGTGTTTCCGTTTCATTTCAAGTCTCCTTATTCAAAGCGAGATTTCCCATTTACACTTCACTGAAACACTCCTGCACACGACAAGCCCTACAATACCAAGATTACATCTCATTGTCAACAACTTCCCGGCAGGTTTCAGCATCCCGTGTCGCAAAGAACACAAGAAAAGCGACATATTTGTGTGAAGAACCCACTTTTTCTTACTCTTTTGGCATACGTCCACTGTTGCCCTCCATTCCAGAACCCGATTTTCAGCAGTAATCGGGGTGGTGTGTAATGGACACGCTACTGACTCGACGGGACGCGGGGCTTTGGGTGAGGGCGTAGCTGCGACAGAGGGCAGAGGACAGATAATCTGACTTCTGGCATCTGACATCTGACTTTCTACAAAGCCTAAAGAGGCGTTGCGTCAAATACCAACACCTCAAATGGTTTTAGTTCAAACGTGTGCTTTCCTCCAGCAGATAGTACAACGGCTGCCTTGTTCAGGTCTTCTTTCCAGGGGCTCTTGAGAGAATATCTTCTTGCAGCGTCCCCCGGCAGCTCGAAGGCTTTGCCGATATTTAGGGTGATAGTAGCCGGTTTGTCGTGAGGATTGCGCAGCGCCAGGATACCTTTTCGCTTCGACCACGAAGCCCAGCCGTAAACTTCGCCCTTAGCCGGGTCACCGCCTATCCAATGCGTATCCACCAGCACGTCCGCATTTCTGCGTGACCATTGTGCGGCCTCGGCCAAAGTGTCCCAATCCTGCGGCCGCATCAAGGATGGGGTGATGTACAATTCCTGGCAATCGGTGCCGCCGGCGAAGAATGCCCGTATATCATCCGTTAGAGGCTCGTTCTCATCCGGGAGTCCGTGATTGGCGAACATAACACCCTGAGTCATAAGCGAATTGAGGGGATGAAGCGGAGCGCGAACAACAACGTTATGGTAAGTTTCCTTGTCACGATAGGTGATTTGCTGCTGGCGTTTCGAGCCCCAGCCGTGAGTACCCCAGTCCCTCCCGGAGCGCCAGATCGAGTCGCCATACCACAACCAGAAGGGCGACGCCCAAGTGCCCGTTGTAATGTTTATGAACACATCGGGCTTAACCCGGCGAAGGTCGCTGATAAGCCGCAGCAGAGCATTCATGTCCCGGGCGAATTCGCTATTGGTCCCTGTTGGTCTGCCGCCGACGCCGATACCATCGAATTTAAAGTAGTTCAAACCGTATTCGAGGAGCATTTTCGTACATACATCGCGAAATCTGTTATAATACGTGCTGCCGGCAAGTGAGAATCCGCTTTTGTTTATCTCGAAACCCTGCTGTTGACCATACTTGAGCCTTTCTTCTTTGGCTTTGCCATATCCGCCGAAAGGAGAGAGCCAGACTCCCAGATTGGAATCATATTCTTTAGCCGCCTTCTGCAGGTTCGAAAAGCCATTCGGGAAATCCTCGTGAAAACGCCACAAAGAAGCGGGGTCATCCCAACCATCATCCAAGGCGAACGAATTTATTACTACGTTTCGCTGTCTGATTAGCTCATTACCGAACTGTTTAATAACATTCAGGAAATCATGCTCCAGTATTTTTTCTGGGCCGTAGCCGATGTCATACCAGCTATTGTAGTGCAGAAACGGCCTGTATGGGTGCGCTCGCTCACGCTCAACGTAATACAGAAAACCTCTGCGCAATTGGCCCTGCGGAACAACGCCTATGACCGAACTGTGCACAATTTGCTCACCAGGCTCGAGCAAAATAACGTAGGGCAGACTACATCTGAAACCATGCAGGTTCGGCTCCAATTTTTGGCTCTTCGATAAGGGGTGCTCATAAGCAAAAAACATGTTGCCCACCACCACGGGCGAGCCATCCACGGTGCCCATTACCTTAGCGTTTGATTCGCTTAGCTCCAGCAAAACCATTTCTTCTACTTTGATTGATTTATTTGCTGCGGCCAAGGTCACCTCTTGCCGCACGTAGTTTGAGCCATCGCGTAAAATCGCCCGCCATTGGACTTCGAGGTTATTGTCTGAAGAGGCCAGCGTAACAGAGATTTGCCTGCCGTCAAACTGTTCAGCCAGTCGGCACGACTCGCTGTTTGGTTCTAAGCTCTCTAACTTGGGCTTGCCAACGACCATCAAATCGGAAGCTTTTATGACCTGCCCACCTTCCAAAATGAATTGAAAGCATTGAGCATCCTGCATTTGTACTGTACTTGAGCCAAGCTTATTCCTGATGTATCGGGGTTTGAGTCGTCCTTCGGACACCGTCCAGGCACACGAGAGAAGCCTATTTTGTAAAATGAGCTCATCTTTGTACCCGCTGCCTTGAGCGTCACTCGGTGCAGGGCCCGGAAACTCAAGTCTTGATTCGGCGTATGCGCCGGTAGTAAGAATCATCGCTGCCAACATCGCTGCGCTTATAAACCAAAATTTCTTTTCAGACATCTTCTATCCCTTCATAACAAAGTCATTTAGAGCGTAAACAGCATTGATATTGTAACCGGCGTCAAGGTGATAAACGTATTCGAGGCTGCCGCCGTTGTTTTCTTCGTAAATCTTTTTGGCCCAGTGCAATATCGGTTCTGTACTTTCTGCAGACATATCATTCGGCAATGGAGAGACACTTATCAGCATTTTTCCTCCAAATACTTCCCTGACCCTGTCGAGTGATGTGTCACCACCAAGGTCGAGAGAATGAAGGTTTGCAATTTTGGAAAACGCCTTTAGATGATTGGTGCTGGGGCCGCACGAATGTAAACGAACGGGACCAAGCTCCTTACCAATCTCTGACGTCACCGGCACTACAAATTGTTCAATCAGCTCCGGGCTGACCATGCAGGACGAACATTCGCCTGCGTGAACCTCGGTTATGGGTAAATTGGCCATTTCGGAAAAATGCCGACATAAGACAACGAAGGCCTCTGCGATCCAATGCATGATTTCCAGGCAGCGCTGTGGTCTGGTCATCATATCTATAAAGACAGTCTCACCCATGAACTTTTGGGCGGTGGTCATAGCTCCGTGTATTGCGGCCCGGCCGGATTTGTCCCAGAAAAAGGGCGGTATAGGACATAGCTGTCTGCGGGAATCATTCTGCACCCAGCGAATCTGCTCGTCGAAGAGATTGATTAGCGGATGCTCAATCAGACTTTCCGGCAAAGGCAAGCCGCAAGGGTCTCTGCCAGCCAGACAGCCGGGCGTAATGTCTGCGTCTTTGTCGTCCTGAGGGACGAAATCAGCACCCAGCAACATCCCCAGAATCATATTCGGCTGGATACCGCCAATCTGTATCTGGTCTTTGTCCCAATAATCAATCTGACCCAGATTGGACTCTGAATAGAAAAGCCGCATATCGCCAAAGTGTTCCGACGCATATTCATTGCACAGAGAATCAACAGCGTAGCGTTTATCCGGGTCAAAGTAGTAATCGCGGTCAAAGCTTACCCCCAAAGCTCCGGCCATCCATGCTTTTGAAAGTGTGCCTGAGATTGTAATCATCTCTGCTTCCTCGTTAAGGCTTAGAGCCTATCCAAATAACCCGCTCTATTGCGGCCGGCTGCAAAGCCCGATGCCTGCGTTGTCGGTGAAAAAATGTTCTCAATGTGGAGAAAACCACGCCTCCGAGCATTTTTGGCCTGCCGCCTTGGCCTCGAACTTTTCGCTCGGCCTCATAACGATCCGGTTATTCGGATAAGCTCTTAAGATATTAGGCCGAATAGCGCCGAAAACTTCAACCGCTGCTCTATATGTGACACAGGCCGGAATCCGGCTATATGGTATTATCGAGAGCAAATCGGGGCTTTCCGGTCTTCCACTTTCCCCGGGTAAAGTCGGGGACCTTGACCGGAACACCGCCCCCGGCAATCGAGAGCTCGGAAAGCGGCCCGTGCACACACATAATGACAGAGTCATAGACATCGATAGGCGTTTGCGTTCTATTCCTGACGGCCTGGACGAAGAGCTTTAACTCCCGAATGTCAGTGCCGCCATGACCACCCAGAGCGGGCTCCTTGGTCCAGGCGTGTCGATATTTCTCATGATAAGGTGGAAAGGGCTCCCACTCGTTATATTTCGGGCTTATACCCTTAATGTAAACAGCGTCTCTTTGTTCGTTGTAGAGGCCGCGAGTGCCCTGAATAAGCCAGCGATTATCGTAAGGCCTGGGCAGCTGCATATCGTAGTTGATAACTATGGATTTTCCTTTTTTGGTCCGAATGACCGTTGTCACGATGTCACCCTGTGCGAATTTTCGCCTGGCGTTCGGATGGTCAGGACCGAATTTTTCTGCGAAATACTCATTGATGCCGACCGCGTCCGTCGAGGTAGAGGTAACGTAGTCGAAGGCGTCACCGCAGTTGATATCCATCCAACTAATTACGGGCCCCAACTGGTGGGAGGGGTACTGGTCACGGTTGTGATTTATAAGATATTTGGCCGGCCAGCGGTCCATGCCGGTCCGGCTATCGAAGAACCAATGATCGATACAGTCGTGGGAGTGGGCGCAGTGACAATGCATAATTTCGCCGAATAAGCCCTTACGAATCATGTTCAACACCGCAAGATTGTCACTCCGGAAACTCCAGTTTTCCAGCATCATACAGGGGATACCCGTCTGCTCAGATGTATTGACCAATTCCCAGCATTCTTCGAGAGTATAGGCCGCAGGAACCTCGACCCCGGCATACTTGCCGGCCTTCATTGCGTAGGCGGCCATTGGAGTATGCCATTCCCAATATGTGGTAATAATGACGGCGTCGATATCGTCGCGGTCAACGAGCTTCTTCCAAACATACTCATCGCCTGAGTAGGCTTCAGGTTTTGGAAAATCGGCCTTGACGACGCGCTCCTGGGCGGCCCTGGCCCGTTCGGGATAAATATCGCACACAGCGCGGATTTCAACATCATCTTTCATAAGTAGAAGGTTACCCATAAGACTATTACCGCGGCCACCCATGCCAATTATCCCGATGCGGACCTTCTCAACAGGGGGCAGGTCAATCTCATTGGCAGCATCTGATTTTGGCTGTGAAGCAGAAGCAGTCATCCTTATGCCGCTAAGGGCGGCACCAAGGCCAACTGTGGTGCTGGTTTTCAGAAATTGCCTGCGGCTGCTTTCTCTTGTCATGGTCATTTCTCCAAAATGTAGGTCCGGTGCTCCTATTCGGACAACATAATTCACGATTTATCTACCAGGTCACTAACTGTTACCGGCTTGCCTGATTGCGCCGAAATGTCCGCCGCGAAGCACACCGCCTGAGTTTGTGCTGCATCTTCAAGGTCAGGATACGGCCGTTTATCGTCAATTATACAATCAAGAAAGTGTGAAACTTCACCCTCAAAGGGATGATGGGCAACGTCAGGACTGTCCGGCAGAATGCAGGGAATTTTCATAAAGTTGTTCTGTCCGGGAAAAAGCTTAGGCGCAAAAAGTTCATCGTTACGGAGGCTGCCCTCAGTTCCATATATTCCAATGTTGAACCTGTATGGCATTTGTGCGTCGAAGGTCGTTGTACTACGCCCGATCTTGCCGTCTTTAAATCTAACGTTGACTGAAATTGTACCCGGGTATTCTATGGGGTTCTCGGTTTTCACCTGATAAGCGCAAACTTGCTCAACTTCCCCGGTACGGCTCGGGCCTTCGCCGAGACGAGCGTTCCGGGCGAACCAGCGGAGGGCATCTATCGCATGGCAGCCTCCGGTTAAGATTGCCGTTCCACTTTGTTCCCGACTACCATACCATTTTTCTTCAGGAGTCATCCATATCCGGTGCATGTAATCGACCTCCACCATAAAGATTTCTCCGAATACACCCTGCTCGATCAGGCGGTCAATGGTCATCAACAAGGGATTCCAGTGCAGGACGAAACTAACTATTGTTTTGACCTTGTTTTTTCTGACCGCTTCGCGCTGTTTGTACACGTCTTCCGGAGTCAATGCGACGGGTTTTTCGATGATAATATGCTTGTGGGCTTCTGCAGCAGCAACGACATATTGCGTGTGTACATTATGCGGCGTGCATACCACTACAATATCCACGTCATTTTGCTCAAGCATCTTTGAAGCATCAGTTTCGATGGTGCACTTTAAGCCGTAGCGGTCTCGGTACCTTTCTGCGTTCGCAGGATTTCGGCTAATTAGGGCACGCACTTCGGAGCGTTTGTCTTTCTGAAAGGCCTTTACATACTCCTCTGCCACCGAGCCACAACCAATAATCCCCACACCGAATCTGTTCATATTTTGCTTCCTCTCTTTTCGGCGGTCGTCACGCCTGTAAGCCCTAAGGACTCCGCCGCAAGGCGTCCCTTACGGGACTTTCGGAGAAGCATGCGTATCCGCATATATTTCTCTTCGCCGATATCCACCTTCGTGAGGCGACGAAGCCGCTTCGGCTCGGCCTTCGCTGAGACGAGCGCCGAGACGAACGCCGAGAGGAACTGATTAACCTAACGTTTGATAATCGGTGTGAGAACGATATTTCGATAATTGATGGCTGTGTGGTCACCTTGTAGATAGATGGGGCCAGGCCTGAATTCATCCGACCACAAAGCACCGCCCGTACAGCCCAGAAGCGGCTCATTGTCAATAATCACCTTGCCGTTCAGCTCCACTGTCACGTGGCGATCCACGAGCGTAATATTCATGGTCTGCCACTGCCCGGTCGGCTTCTCAGCACTCACACTGGGCTTAATTCGGCTGTAAATAGCTCCCATATTATGCGAATCGAGGTCTCTGCCGTACGAATTGCTGACCTGAACCTCATAGATACCTCGCAGATAAATACCGCTGTTACCCCTATCGGGAACGTTCACTTCTAATTTCAGGTTGAAATCCTCGAACTCGGCTACTGTGCGAAGGTTGCCATAGGAAATACGACGTTTTCCCTTCTGCTGAACCGGCCTATTGATAAGAACTCCATCTTCCACCGACCAACCATTCGTCTGCCCTGGATTGGTCAGCTTCCACCCGTCCAGATTGGTTCCATTGAACAGTACAATCGGTTTGCCGTATTTAACCTTAGACAGGTCCGGCTTCGGAGGCAGAGGAGGAATCCGTTTGCCGGTGAATTCACTCCGGTCAACACCCTTTCCATTTGAGCGTGGCCGGATTTGCGTTAATTGCAGAGTGTCTGCTGAAACCTTTGCAATAATCGTTTCCGTGAACGTATGCGTCCGGATCACTTCGCCCCTGGCGTCTTTGCGTTCAACCTTATTAACACGTGTGACGTTCAGGGTATCCCCATCCAGATAGACACTATCCACAGGGACCACACTGCCCCCGCCCCACAGGATGCTTGCGTCCAAATATCCATTCTCCTGGGTAACACCCAGCCAACCGGCATCTCCGCCGGGAATTGTCAACGCCCAGTGTCCAATATAAGGATTAGCGGTTTCATCGGCCCAAACCGATACACAGGCGGTCAATAAAGCGAAGAAAAAAATGGGATAACGAATGCTTTTATTCATAACAGGTAACCTTTCATAATATTAGTTGTACTGTCTAATTTCATTTTCGTTCTTTAACTCTTAGGGGAGCCAATAAGTTATGTCGTTTGTAATGATGAAAACGAGCCAACTCTCTCCGTTTGCTTTTGCGCTTTACAAAACGTACTGCC
>Ga0307378_10000965_pt1 | contig 47659 bp, 64 predicted proteins | sample UN1MG_FD_202238 | JGI IMG/M metagenome (GOLD analysis project Ga0307378, IMG submission 202238) | Soil microbial communities from Risofladan, Vaasa, Finland - UN-1 | ecosystem: Environmental > Terrestrial > Soil > Coastal area > Acid sulfate soil | place: Finland: Risofladan, Vaasa | collected... | reverse complement strand
TCCGGGCGAGTTCCTCCATGCTCGGTTGATAACCATTCTCACGGACGAACTGGACCAGCGCGGCGATCACACGCTCCTGGGCCGGTGTCAGCTCGGTGCGGTCGGAGGCGTCCCTGATATGGCTATTAATGGGAGGGATCCTTGGACATGGATCGGGCGGGCTGGTAGGGCGCGTCAACCGGGTTGATGGGAATCACCGTGTTTTCCTCAACCCTTGGCCTCAAATCCGCCAGCACCTCGGCCTCGGTAACGGGTAACTGTTTTACGAATTTCACGATATCGTCGAACTTCACTATACAAAACCGTGCGTCGAGTTTCACCGCGCCAAGCTCCAGGCCGGTTTTTTTCGTGAACGCATGAACCTCCTGGATGAACCGACGCATGCGATCATTGATCGCTTTATTCCGGCGTTCTGCCAGTTCGATCCGCTCTTTTTGAGATCCCCTGTTTTTAGCTTGTCCCATGATTATTCCTTGTCTATATCGGAATCGGTGTCCGTGTCGGTGTCATCCCGGTTATGATCCCCCGCCTCGTCAAAACTGATTGCAAGTTCCAGACCGCACACGGGACAATCTCGACACCTCATCGATAGATAGTAGGTGTCGGCATATCCACATTCGCATTCTCGGATTATGCAGGTCATTTTCCGCTCCTGGCTCTTTTCATTTCTTCCAGCCGGGCGAGACATTTAACCAACCACCGGCGGTTTTTCGGGCTCATGCGACCGGCCAGCGCGGTTTTGATCTTCAATATTCGTTTTGTGAGTTTCATTCGACCCCTGACAGGTTGAACCTGTAGCGAGCTGGTTTCATGCGGTGATCTGGTTCCATTCGTTCCATGCTGGTCACAAAGACCCGTCGGAACCGCAACGGCCCGATGGACACTGGCGACTGCTCCTCATTCTTTTGCATGTCCCGTAACATGTTGTCCTCTGCCGACCCTTCTTGGGTCAATATTTCAATCTCGATTTCTGTCATTTCTTCCTCCCTTTCATCGGCTCCCCGTGGGGTCATCCTAAAACCGCTTGCCGCCGTGTTTGCGTTCTCGCGTTGTGTTAAATTTCATTTTGGCGATCACCGCCTCTCCAATATTCAATTCCCGCGCCGCCCCGAAATCGAGCACGCGAATAATTACATCTGCGAATTCTTCCTCAACGCCAGAAAATCCCGGCAGATGATCGGACTGGGCGAGGATACCCTCCGGCCTTCACATCCATTCCAACGCCTCGGAAAGCTCAGAATGGATGAGGGCGATCCGCTCCCCATCGGACGGTCCCCCGTCGTCATACCATCCCCGTTGACGCGCCGTTTCAATTATCTCTGATGAGGCATTGCTCAAAAGCTCCGCTAATAAGTGTCTAGAATTTTGGTCCATCATCGTCTCTCCCCTTTGTTGCTTCGTTGCCATGGCTCCCCGTCCGGAATCGAACTCGCGTCGCCAGCGGGGAGGGGGTGTTATCGCTCGTAAAACGTGACCTCATATCGCCCGTCACGCATGTTGTAGTCGGGTATGTGGTCCGGGTCGCGCTCGAATGCTCCGCACGCGCAGCCCTCGACCCCGCACAACTTGCGACTGGCGCGGCGGGTCTGGCTCGCTGTCAATTGCTCGCCGAGTTTGGCTCTGATTTTTGTCTCGGTGCGATGAAATGTATTTTTGATTGTCATCATTTTAATTGCTCCCGGTTTGTGTTGCGCCCATACCCTGATAGACACCTATACTAGATGGATATTCACCCCGTCAACACTTATTTTGGGTTTTTTTATTCCGTTTTTTATTCCAGCCCCAAAACCTCTTGCCTCAGTCGCTTCACCGCGATCTCGCAATACCGCTCCTCGATTTCGATCCCTATCGCTTGCCTCCCTAAATCCTTCGCAGCGCGGAGCGTTGTGCCGCTGCCCATGAACGGGTCGAGGACCACGGAATCCCTGTCTGACCATGTTTCGATGTGTCCGACTGCCAGTGCTTGCGGAAACACTGCGGGGTGTCCAGGTGCTTCCTTGCCCCCTCCCACGTTGGTTGTCCACACGTTTGTCAGAACCTTGGTGTCGTTGTAATATTTTCCGCTTCCATGCTTCGGCTGGCGGGCCCCGTGCTTGTCAATCTGCGATCCGCACGCAACCTGTCCTGCCAGCTTACAATCCGTCTTCATTGGGTGCCAGTGTTTGGGGGGCCCGGCGGATAGCACAAACATGTACTCCCACGCAGGCTCGTACCTTCTGGCGTTCAGTGGGAGGGGATTCCCCTTGTTCCAGATCATCGTATCATGCAGCATCATTCCTGCATCCATAAACCCGAGGGCCTGGCGCATCGAGCTACCCGTTTCGGAGCCGTTCACGGTCGCACCTGCAACCACCCACACAATAACCCCGCCATTGGAGATTTTACTAACAAGCGGTTTGCATGTCTCCTCAAAACTCCAAGAGAACGAGTTCCCATATGTGCGCAAATCGTCATACGGTGGACTGGTCAACACAAGATCCACATTCCCCAACGTCGGCAGGATTTCCCGACAATCACCGTGGTAGACCGTGATCCCCGGCTCGGTGTAGTAGGGGGTCATTCCTCCCCCTCAATCGGCAGGCTGAAAATAACACACCGGGTCGGAGCGTCCCCAAACCAAACCGATCGGCTGGGTTCGACCATCTGGGGGTGGTCCAGGAGAACCGCTTGATACCCGCGTCCACATTCGAGTTTTTCCATAATCTCCGGGTGGTCGCATGCGACGGCGAGCATTTCCTCATCGTCTAAAATTCTCAGCCCGGTTGCCATAAGGATATCTAACGGTATCAGCGATATGGTATCTTGTATGCGGTCATCAATGATCCGATCGAGCATTTCAGTCGGATCCGTGTCAATGAATTGATACATGGGCTCGCCGCTCACTTTCTTTTTCCACCCGTCCAGATCGCCACGCCGTGTCATCTCTCGAAGATTCCTCTTTAAGGCATTTATTCCGTTTTTGTTTTTATAATCCAGGTCGGCTTCCTTCCCAAACCCCTTTGAGCCCTCCCTGAGCGCCCGCGCGCGGTTTCTAGCCTCCCGTGCCTCCCGGATCGCTTCGGCCTTGGCGGCGTCTCCCTCGGCCCGGACGCGGGTCTTTTCGGCGGCGGTTTTCCCCTCAATTTTTCCCCTCAATTTTTCCTTTTGTTTCCGTTCCCTTTCTCGGATCTTCTTCGCTTCTCGCTCCCCCGCCTTTTTTTCTTTGCGTTGCATCCGCTGATGTTCTTTCCAGCCCTCGGTCGCCTGGGCCTTTGTGGCCGCCCGGCGTTCTTCGCGCTCAATTTTGATAGCCTCGCGGGCTTTCATTTCGGCGATCTTGGCGTCTATTCTGGCTTGTTCCGTAAACCGTTTTTCCCGGATTTTTACCACCGCCGATTGAGCCGCAATCAACTCTTCGGCGGTAAGGGCGTCTACGTTTTCATTTCCATCAGTCAGTTTTCCGGTCATTTTTTTACTCCTTCAATTGGCAAGGCGAACACAATGCATCGCCGGGATTGGCCGTCAACCCAAACCACTTTATTAGGCTCGATCACTTGGGGATGGCGGCACAGGGTGCGATGATATCCCTTTCCACATCCGAGCTTTTTCATGACCGCCGGATGGTTGCGGGCGATAATAATTTGAGCCTTGTCGCTCCTGTCCAGCACACCCTCTGGCCATTTTCCATCAATTATTTTCGAGAACATTTCCCTCGGATCCCATCCATCAAAAGGATCAACGCGCCTCGTGGGTTGTGTTTTTGGGGCTATTTTAGGCACTTTTTCGGGGTCAAATTCGACCGAAAATGTTATTTCGATGACGTAATCGAAAGCCCCAAACCAGTAAGTTCGACCCTTTAAACCGAATTCAGACTCCCAAAATTCCAGCGGCGCGAGTGCTAATAAGTGCTTTTTTGTTATACCAATTATGGGTATTTTTGCCAGCCAGCCGCCCCTCCCAATGAACCAGGCCCGATCATCCGGCCCAATTCCGAGGGGTATAAATGGGTCTGAGGTGTCTTTACGAGATCGCCCGTTAATTTCGTTCGTGTTTTGGTTCATCGTTTTCTTCCTGTCATCATAGTTGTTTATGTATTCTATTACGCTTTGTTACGGTTGCGATGTTTCCTACGCTCGCCCCGGATCAACAGGGCTCCTATTTCAAAATAGTTTTTTCACAAATTAGACGAAAGGTCAAGGGGTGTATTCAAAAAAAACACATGCATGGTTCATATATTTTTTATCACACCCGTATATAATGTGTAAAAAAAGAAAAAATGATTTGCGCACACGCCCTCTGTATATTATACAGATCTATAAGTATATATCTATGGGACGATATATGAATAACATTAAATTCTTAGCCCTCTTACGTTAATGTAGCACAATAGAAGTATATATTGATACCCGTTATAACTCACCACTTGACTATCTCCTCTGCCCCCTCCATAATCGGATCATGGCCAGCACCTTCACCATAGACACCAAAGAGATTGAACGGTATGCCGCACATCTCCAGGGCATGAAGGCGTCCACCCTACACGTCGCGTTCAGAATGATGATGAACAACATGGCTTTCGCAGTACGCAAAGAAGTGCTCGAATACATACCGCGCGTCATGGTAGTCAGGAACAAACGGTTTCTGGCCAGTACTATACGTGTGGACAAGGCACGTTCAGGGACGGACATGGCCCTTCTCTACCAGCAATCACGTACACGCTATGGAGGACTCAGAGAACAGGAGTTCGGGGGCGTGCTGGGCAGGCAGGCGTCTACATTGGCAGCACGTGGTAAGTCCAAGAAGAAACAGATGCAGAAGAAAGCCCGACTCATAGGCAAGATACTAAGCCCGGACGATATAGAACTCAGGGGGGAGAAGTCGTACAGTCACAGGGTGCATGTGTTTCTCATGATGCTACAGCGCAAGACGGCTTTCATCGGCGCATATAAGGGCGCGTTCATTCTTCCCAAGTCCAAGGGGTTCAAGGGTGGGTTGATGAAGTTGGGCAAATTGGCCAAGCGCAAGCAAGGCACGAGGGTACGAGCGGATACCAAGGCAAGGAAGATAACAACGCTACAGGAATTTACTAAGGGAAAGCAAACAGTTAGAAAAACAAAATGGATGCGTCCGAGTATCGATAGGTATCTTCGCAGGGCCGACGCCTCTCTCGAATGGCGCAAGGTCATGAGGCTTTTGTTAAGCAGAAGCCGATCCTTTAAGTAGTGTTAAGTTTCCCGTAATCATTGATGAATAGTGTTAAAGGTACTGTAGAGTTATGTGTTAAGGCGGGCTGTTATGTCGCAGCCCCGATCTTTAAAAGCTATCATTCAAAAACTCATATTTAACAATGATAATCATAACTTGCGCCCGCCTCCTAAATGAAGATCTAACAAGAGAAAAACCACTTGTTTAAATTTAACATTCTATTAAAGTGACCTCATGGCCGCACTAATTTCCCGCGCCGCGTTCGCCCGTTATGTCGGCGTAACCGCCGCCGCTATTACGATCGCGTGCAAACAGGGACGTATCAAACCCGAACCAAACGGCAAGATAAATCCCGACTCTCCGACCGCTCATGCGTTCGCCGAATTCCATCGGCACGCGTCCAAAGCCATCGGAGATCGTGGAAGGGGTCGACCAGTTGCGCACGGCGCCGACGATCCGGTCCCACCCTCCATCCTCCAGGAGACAGCCGCCGGCAGAATGCCAATTCCCCCCGCGACGGACATTGCCGGCCAGGGAAAAGCCCTTGATAATCGGATGAAAGCCGTGGACCTGGCACAGAAAAAACTCAAATACATGGAGCAAATCAAGTCGGTGATCCCCGTCGATATCATAGCCATGACGATCGGTAGGATTTCCGCGATGCTTGACGAGAACTTCCGGTCGTTCGACGAGCGGAATTCAGACGAATTATTCGACCTGGCTAGAAATTCCGACAAGCGGACGTTTGCCGCCGCCCTCGGAAACAGGATCGACGAGTCCATGAAGGCGGTTATCGATGGTGTGAAACTCGACGTTGAAAAGCTTACGAGGGAAGAATGATCGTTCCTGAGATACATTGTGCATATGATGAGATTGTAAACATCGACGAGTTGCTTCCCTCGCCACGAAATCCAAATACCCACCCGCAGCGGCAAGTGGAATTGTTAGGAAAAATCATTCGCGAACAAGGCTGGCGCGCGCCGATCACCGTGTCGAATCGATCCGGTTACATCGTTCGTGGGCATGGTCGTCTGCAGGCCGCGCGATGGTTGGGCTTAAAAACCGTTCCCGTCGACCGCCAAGATTATGAAAGTGACGAGGCCGAGCTCGCCGACCTCGTGGCCGACAATAGGATCGCGGAGCTGGCGATCATCGATGATGAAATGCTCGTCGAACTCATGGGAGAACTAGGCCAGACAGAAATCGATTTAGAGTTGACGGGGTTCGACGTGGAGGGGTTGGACGGGATAATAAAAGACGCGATGGAAAAGGGCGGTCGGTTCGACGTGTCGCCGATCGATGGGCCGACACTTCGGAGCGGAGAACGTTCCCCATTCCAACAAATGACTTTTACGCTTCACGATGAACAGGTAGAAATAATTAAAGCCGCCATGATCAAGGCAAGGGCGGATGGGTTCGCATCCGGGCCGTTAAATGAAAACGGCAACGGAAACGCGCTCGCCCATATTGCCGAGGTATTTAACCGTGGGTGATGCGAAGAAGTTGATCGTTGCGCCGATCACCGCGCAGGATGCGAACAAAATTGTCAGGGCAATTCATTACAGCGGGAAAGTGGTAAACAATTCACAACTCCATCTCGGCGTTTTCATGGATGGAAAATGTGGCGGGGCTATGCAGTTTGGACCGTCGCTAGACAAGAGAAAGATCCAAGGATTGGTTAGGGGAACCGGGTGGAATGATTTTTTAGAATTGAACCGAATGGCGTTTGCCGATTGGCTACCGCGCAATGGTGAAAGCCGCTGTATTGCCTATGCGATGCGCTGGATCAAAAAAACATATCCGTGGATCCAATGGGTTGTTACTTTTGCGGACGGGACGCAATGCGGAGACGGGACGATTTACAGGGCGTCCGGTTTTCATCTTTTACAAATTAAGAAAAACAATCAGATATGGATCGCGCCCGATGGTGAAAAAACTACCCGGATGGTCGCCACGGATACGCGACGGCCCGCAAGGGAAAGGCTTTTATCCCGCGTATCAGTAACCAAGGTCCAGGAAATAATGCACACCCTGACTATTAAGGGTGCACGTTCTGGAACAAAAACCGTCGATGAGGTTTGCAAAACAGCCGGCGGCGGCGCGTCGATGAAAAAATTTATAGAAAAGGGGTGGCGAGCGCTCCCCGGTTTTCAACTCAAGTATATTTATTTCATTGATCCCACGGCCCGCGAGCGTTTGACGGTTCCCATCTTGCCGTATAGTGAAATAGAAAAACGCGGGGCCGGAATGTATAAAGGCGAATCCCGCGCCGGAAGCATCGCGGTCGATGCACCTGACAACCAGTCAGGAGAGGGCGGTTCGACTCCGACCCCGGCGCTCTAAGTGGCTGAATTCTCCCGAGCCGAATGGAACCAGGGCGTCGAGAACATGGGGCACCTCCTCGGCCTGATCTGGAAACCCAAGCCGCAGATAACCGTTTCCGAATACGCCGAACAGAATCGCACCCTGCCCCCCGGAACGCCGTTTCCCGGCCCGTGGAGAAATGATCGGACGCCTTACCTCCTGGAGCCCATGAACAACCTGTCAGCCTATTCTGGCGTTCAGAGAACGATCATCGCGAAGGGTCATCAGCTCGGATTTACCGCCGCCGCCGAGAACGTGATCGCATATTGGATGGATGTATCCCCGGCGCAGATAATGTATGTGACCGCAACCGACAGCCTCGCCGAGAAGTGGGCCACGAAGAGACTCGACCCGCTGATCGATTCGTGTGGTATTCGCCAGAAAATCCGGGCGCAGACGACGAATAAAAAAACCAGGCGCACGGGTGACAAGACATTTCGCAAGGAATTTTTCGGCGGTGGTCTCGAAATCTCATCGGCACAATCGCCCGCAGATCTTAGACAGGATTCCGTCCGGATTCTGATTCGTGATGAGATTGACGGCGCGCCTAAATATTTAAAGAGCGGCGAGGGAGAATGGTTAGAGGTTTCATTTGCGAGAACGTCGGCGTTCGGATCCCGAAAAAAAGTTCTCGATTATTCAACACCGACGACGTTTGCGGAAACGGCGATCTGGCCTGAATATGAACTTGGAGATCAGCGCCGGTATTTCGTCCCGTGTCCACATTGCGGGGCGTTCCAAGTGCTGGAATGGAGCGCGGATAATAAGGCGCTCGGAATAAAATGGACTATCGCGGACGGCAGGATCACCCGCGTTTGGTACGTGTGCGAACACTGCCACAGTGAGATCGAGAACCATCATAAGACTGAAATGCTACGGGCCGGAGAATGGCGCGCCACGTCCAAGAGTTATTCCGACGAGGTGAGATCCTACCACCTATCCTCCCTATATTCTCCCGTGGGCATGCTCTCCTGGGAAGAAATGGTTCAGATATATTTGAAGGTTTCCGAAAAACCCGACGGTATGCGCGCGTTTGTCAACCTTTATCTCGGGTTGCCATACGAGGAAAAAGGGATCCGCCCGAAGGCCGAAGTCGTTTCCGAGAATAGGGGATCTTATAAGTCGGGAACGGTGCCCGACGGTGTGTTGTATCTGACCGCCGCCGTCGACGTGCAACAGGGGTGGAAGAAAGATCCGAACAAGCCGCCGCGCCTGGAAATGGAAGTGTGCGGGCATGGGCTCGGGTATAGAACCTGGTCGATCGAATACCGGGCTTTCAACGGGTCGATTGACGATCCGATGTCCGGAGCCTGGAACGATCTGGTCGAGTACTGGCGATCTAACAGGATGACATACGAATCGAACGATGGGCGGAAGTTCCCGGTCAAGATGGTGCTGATCGATTCGGGGGACGGAACGCAACAGGAAATCGTATATCGGTTTTGTTCCCCCTGGCAGGGCGTGTTCCCGTCCAAGGGATTTGGGATCGTGAAGAGACGAAAGGGCGAAGCCTTCGATGAGGATATGCCGGTATCGTTCCGCCGGTTCCGGGTGGCGAATGTGGGGAGCGACAAGCCATTATATGAGGTGAACACAAATCACTATAAGAATCTGATTTACAACAATTTAAGGATCCGTCGCCAGGCGGTGCCGCCACAGAAGCCGGGATTTTGCGACTTTCCCGTGGATTACGGACAGCATTATTTTGACATGTTGACCGCAGAAGACAGACTCACAAACGGAACTTTCAAGGATCATGGGCGGCCCAATGAGGCCCTGGATATTCGCGCGTACAACCTATGTGCGGGCGATGCGTTCCTGAATAACGCCGTGTTGACCATGCGGGCGGATGCGAAATCGAAGGGTGCGGCACCGGATTATATCGGCGCGATAAACTCACGGGCCGCGCTCGAGGCGCTGGCGAAGATGAATGAGAAAACCAGAAAAGGTTCCCCCGTCGCTCAGGGTGGGCGATGAACAACGGAGGAACAAGGAAGGAAACAGAACAGAACGAAAAAGAAAACGACGGTTAATTTTTGCCCGTGGATATAGAGTTGTCAAGTCAATGTAGTTGACAGGTTCCCCCTCGTGAAATAATTTGAATTATGACCAGCCCGTTAATAACAGAACTCACAGCACGCCGGGCAAAACGCGTCGCGTCCCTCGCGATCGCCGAGGCCGCGTATGATACCGCGCTGGCGCAGCGGAGTGAAAGTTATAATTTCAACAGTGGTGAAGGCAGTCAGGCCGCAACCAGGCGGAAATTAAAAGAGTTGAAAGATCAGGTTGACCTACTCACGGCTGAAATCGAACTGATCGATCGTCGGCTGTATGGCCGGGGCGTTCACGGTTTTAGCATGCCGCGATTTCCATGATGGGAAAAATACAAAAACTATTTACCCGCACGGCTCCCGCCGCCGGGCTCGACTGGTCCTGGCCGACACCGCCGCGCGTTCGGAGTGTTGGCGCGTCGTCCTCGATATTTAGAGGCGGCGCAGGCACCCGTTTATTTGATGGCGCGAAATATCGTCACGGCATGCCAGGGACCGGAACGTCTCCCATAATCGATCATCAATACGGGCGGATAAACGCCAGGGAAGCATATCACACCTCGACGATCGCCCGTGCCATGGTCGAGCGGTTTTCCGAGACGGTTGTCGACGCCGGGTTGATATTGAACCCAAACCCATCGGCGCGCGTCCTCGGGTTGACCCAGGAGCAAGCGCAGGAATGGTCAAGGAATGTCGCCGCGCGGTTTCATCTCTGGGCGTCCTCTAAATTTCCATCCCGCGCTCGAGACATGACTTTCTATCAGATGCAAAGGCTCGCTGAAATTTTCCAACAGCGCGACGGCGAGTATTTTGTACGACTTCATTATGATGACGATCGAAAGCTCCCGAGCCCGCTATCATTGTCATATATAGATCCAGCCCAGATAGTGGGATGCGCGTATACTTCGTCGTATGGATTGCAGTTCGATTATGATGATGGGATCGAGCGCGACGGCGCCGGGCGAGATGTAGCGTTCCACATTCAACATCAAGTAAACGGGGAATGGAAAACCGATCGGATCCCAGTATCCGACGGGAACCGAACGCTCGCGCTCCGTGGGATGGCCGCCGAATACCCAGGCCAGAAACGCGGGTATTCCCGGTTGATGCATGCCCTCCAGGAATTTTCACAGATTACCGGGTTTACACTCTCGCATATCGAAAAAGCGATCAAGCAATCCGGGATCATCATGAGCAAGGAAACCGACGCGAATTCGGTTCCGACGGGAAGCCCATGGGGAGACGGCGCGGCGGCGAACTTCCCTGATACCAGCGGCCACGATTCCGAGATCGCCGAGTCTCCGGCAACTGAATTTTCGTATAACCCGTTGGACGTGAACCTCACTCCGGGCGGCATCGGGATATTTAACAGCGGAGCAGGCGAGAAAATAAAATCATTTGAGAGCACCGCGCCCTCGGATTCGTTCGAATCCTTTATGAATGCGTTTATCAGTTATCTCTCGGCGGCGTCTTCAATGCCGGTCGAAGTGTTGTTACTCAAATTCAATTCTAATTATTCCGCGAGCCGCGCGGCGCTGGTGATGTTCTGGCGGGTGGCTGTCTTATGGCGGAAGGAATTGGAGTCGGATTTTTTGAGCGTCGTTTATGAGGCTTGGTTATCGGAGGAGATCGCCGCCGGTAGGATTTCCGCGCGTGGCTGGCTGGATCCCGTGATGCGCCTGGCGTGGCTTTCCGCCGACTGGACGGGATCGCAAATGCCGGTGATCGATCCGGGTAAACAGGTGAGGGCTGCGAGGGATGCGATCGAGGCGGATATCTCGAGCACCGAGCGCGAAGCCCAGGAATACAACGGTAGCTCGGCGGCACAAAATAAAGAGAAAAACAAAACAGCGTTTGAAGACAAAGGCCCGGCGCCCTGGAACAACAGGCGCGAGCGGACAGTGTAGAAAGAGGCTGCGATGCCCAAAGAATCCACCAGTAGTGTTCCTATTGAAGATCGTTTTTTTGATTTCGTCACGAAGGACTTTCCCGATTTTCGCGTGGAGATAGGAGCGCGATTGACTGGTCTCGAAACTTCGGTGGCGGGCGCGCATTCTCGATTAAAGAGGATCGAGACAAGTCCCAGTATTATTCCCCCGTTAAAGGTGTTGAAAGAAGATGGCAACGGCGCGGCGATCAAGGGATTGTTCAGCCGGTATAAATATTGGGCTGTTATTGCGCTGCTGGCCGTGGGTTTCTGGATTGGCTCAAGAGGCGACACCGAGGGAACAATTCGCATGTTGACCGATATGGCAGCCGTTATTGAGCAGATCGGCAGCAAGGTCGAGCAGATAGAAAAGGCGCAAACCGATCCGGTGATCATTCCCGTGCCGGTGTCGGCTGAATATTACCCGGAGGATGCAGGTTCATGAAATACCCGAAAATAATAGAGGAGATCGCGCGGCATCAATGGGCGATCACTGATACGGCCATGGATGCGATCTTGCGCGCGATCGATGGAGAGATCAGCGAAAAAGATCATCCGGTTTTTCATGGGGCAAAAGAAGATATCGCCGCAGAATTAGGGTCGGAGCCGTCCCCAAAGGGCAAATACCGATACGGGCAAAAAATCGGCAAGATAGGATTTATACGTGTCGAGGGACCGATCACACCCCGCGCCTCATGGTTGACCGAAGCCAGCGGGATCACGTCCTCGGAACTGGTTGGAAAAGATCTTGCGGCGATGGAGGCCGACGGGGGGATTGAGAAGATCGCGCTCATCTTTGACACTCCTGGCGGCGCGGTTGCCGGAACAAGTGAGCTTGCCGCACAGATCAAAAAAGTTGAAAAACCAATTGTCGCCTATGTGTTCGGAATGTCGGCGTCCGCTGGTTATTGGCTCGCATCCGCAACCGATGAAATCGTTTCCTCCGATACCGGGATCGTCGGGTCGATCGGAACAATTATGACAATCTGGAATGACAAGGCAGATGACACGGTAACAATCGTTTCAAGCCAGTCGCCGTTGAAAAACGTGGACCCGGAAAGCAAAAAAGGTCGAGCACATTATCAACAACTTGTCGACTCGTTATCGGATGTATTCATTAACACCGTTGCCGAGAACAGGGGAATAAAGCCGAAACAGGTAGTTGAAAAATATGGGAGGGGCGGCGTGTATGCTGCTTCGGAGGCCCTCAAGATGGGTATGATCGACAGAATTTCCACGTTTGCCGATTTTACAGCCGAGCTCCAGGTGGAAGAAAAACTTAAAACAAAACCGGTTGACAACTCCGCTGAAATCGGTGGAAATGATTTTAAAGAGACTCCGGCGCCGCGCGCCGCTTCAAAAACCGACGAAAGGTATCAAGCAATGGACGACGAGAAGAAAACCTTAAAAGAGTTTCTGGCGGAAAACCCGTCGGCGTTTTCCGATCACAAGGAAATGATCGCCAGCGAACGTGCGGAAACCGAGAAAAACCTTCGGGCCGAATTGGCCCTCGCCGCCAAGGTTTGCGCGAGCGAAGACTACCCGAAAAGCGTTCGGGCGATCGCCGTCGAGGTGATCGAGGGCAAGCGCAGCCAGGCCGCGCTCGACGCCGTAATGGCGACCGCCGAGATGCTCAAGGAACAAACCGCGTCGGTAGCAGCCGTCGCAGCATCCGGCGCATTGCCGGAGACACTGGCACAGAACGCGCCCACGGTTTCATCCGATGGGGTAGTTTCGACCATGGCCGATCTCGAGGCCGCACTTCCGAAAAAGATAAAGAGGTAAAATCATGGGATGGCCAGCAGCTCAAGCCGAAACCGACCATAACAATGTTCCGTTTATGCAGGGTGATCCGAAGGGCATGATCGATCAGACGATCGAGCAAGATGCCGCACGGGCGATCCCCCTCGCATCCAACACGCTCATGTGTCAAAAAAGTTCGGATCGAAAATGGGTTCCATGTACCATCGTGGATCCCACTCTGACACACGGGAAAATGGTTTGCGGTGCGTTCGCATCGACCCCCGCGATCATGCAGGCGATCACCAACGGCGAGTTCACGATCACCGCCGACGGTGTGTTGATCAACGTCACGGGCCTGGATTTCTCAGAGATCGATGCGCCCACCGACACGCACGCAAGGGCCGTGCTCGGAGCGTTCGCCGCAACGGCGGCGGCCATGCAGGCGATCACCGATGGATCATTCCAGATCACGGTTGACGGGCATGCGTTCGACATCACGGGCCTGGACTTCTCCGGGATCGACGCCGGGACGGACACGCACGCAAGGGCCGTCTGCGGAGCGAATGGGACGAACCTCGCGGGCTGGGCAGCGGTTGCCAACGGTGGATTTGCAATCACGGTCGACGGAACCCTCATCACGTTCACCAATATCGATTTCACGGCGGTTGCAACTCTCTCGGAAGTCGCCGAGCGGATCAACGGCCACCTCGGCGGCGTAGGGGTGGAGTGTCAATATGACCTTGCCGGCGATGTGTATCATTTCTATTCCACTTCAACGGGCGAGGCCTCCACGATCACCGTACTCGCCGCCGGGACAACCACGGACATCTCCGGAGCCGGGTTCTTGGCCGGAACCGCTGCCACCCTCACGCAGGGCACCGGCGGCGACACGTTCGGGACAAAGATTCTCAACATCCTGAACGATGCGAGCGAAGGTTTCTTCACGTTCGTTTGGGACGGCACCGCCTATACCATCATATCCGAGGGAACCGGCGAGGCCTCGACCATCACCGCACTGACCGCAGGGACGGCGGGAACGGACATCTCCGGAGCCGGACATCTAAACGGCTTAACGGGTGTGGCCGTACTCACGCAGGGCGTCGGTGGCGAACCGTTCGTAACGTCAATGGGTGACATCATCAACGCAGCCGCAGACGGAAGATTTCGCGCGGAATGGGATGGTGTTCAGTTCACGTTCGTTTCGCCAACCGGTGGCTACCTGGGAGGGATTTCGGTTCTGACCGCCGTTGTCGGTGGCACGGGAACGGATATCTCCGGCGCCGGTCATCTGAACGGCTTGACGGGAACCGGAACGGTAACAGCCGGAACGGGTGACGACGGTGAAGATCTTCCCGCCGGCATCTACCGAGGCTCGGCGATTACCGCCGCCGCGCTCATCGCGGGCGATGTGACCGGAAATGACATCCTCGTCGGTGGCCCGTGTATCATCGACGAGACCGGCCTCGTACTCGAGAACAGCTTGACCCTGAACAGCATCGTGGTCAAAACAGGAAAAACCATTCGCGCGACGTTGATCGCGCTGGGCCTCAACCCGCGTCCTTCGATTAACGTAGACGCCAACGTTTAGGAGTTCGAAATGAACTATGAAGTACCAGCCGCCGCAAGCCTCTACACCCGATATTGGCAAGAGGCCGTTGATTATGGATTGATGATCAACGTTCCGAAGGGTTTCCAATCGATCTTCGGCGAGCCCATGGGCACCGGTGGCCGCACTCGGTTTGTTTTGGACGCCAAGACAATCGATTTCGACGTGCGCGACGGATCGCAACGAGTGACCACATTCATCCATCGTGGAACCGTCATGGAGCCGCTGAACAAAAACATCATGAAGGGCGGCAACTTCACGTCATTCAACCGGGCGTTCCCGCTCGGCGAGGATGAGGGGATCGTTACCGCCGACCAACTCCTGGAACGTGCGTTCGGTGAGCAACCGTATCAGCCGAAAAGCCGATTTGATCGAGCTCGTATGCTGGCGCGGGACATTTTTGACGAGCAGGTCCGCCAGGCTGTCAGAACTCAGGAGATCATCGCCGCACAAATGCTCAAGACCGGCAAGATGGATATCATCATCGGCACGGCAAAAACCGACGAGCAGATCGATACCAAGCGCCTCGCCTCGCACGCTATCACAACCGGCGTGTCATGGGCGACGGTCACAACCGATATTCTGAGCGACAACGATACTGCGTTTGATCTGATCTTGCGCGATTCCGGGGCGATCTGCGACTACGCCGTGATAGGCTCGAACATCCCCGGATACATCGCGGCGAACACCGCGATCCTGGCGCTCTCCAATCTCGTAGGGCCGAACACCTCCGGGTTCCAGTTGGTTTATTTCGGTGAGAACGTCAAGCCCGGCCCGCAGTTCAACGCCATGATCGCGAACGGATTCAATCCGATCTGTCGGCTGGTAACGCTCAAGGGTCGGAGCATAACATTTTTCACTTACGAGGGCGGATACAAAGACAGCGCCGGAACGTTCGTCCCGTACATGGGCGCCGATCAGTGTCTCTGGGGCGCCAGCCAGGCCGCGTGCGACCGCTACTTCGGGCCGCCCGAGCAAAACCCCTTGTCCATGCAGAATAAGCAGGACTACCTGGAGATCTTCGGGTTCAACCTCGAGGCCCCGCCCCTCCCGCCGAATATGGACGCGGGCAACGGCGTGATCGTTCCCGCCGAGTTCTTCCCCCACGTCATGAGATCGAAGGATGAAAAATCATTCAAGATCCGGATGCAATACGCGCCGATGTACATCACGCGCGACACGAACGCATTTGCCTACAGCGCCGACGTAGCACCGTAAATCATGCGTTACGAGTGGACAGGAACCGGCCTCCTTGCCCTGGGTAAACGGCTTGTGGGCAAGGGTGGCACCGACACAAACATGATTTTCACGTCGGAGGAATGTCTGATCGCCGAGAAGCTCGTTGCTCAGGGTAAAGCCAGGAGACTTGATCCGATCGTCCCTCCCGTAAAAACTGTTTTACCGAAGCCGGAACCGGCCCCCGTGGCCGCCCCCATGCCAAAACCCGATATCAAGATCGAAGTTGGGATCATGGAAACAACTCTCGGCGCGGGTGTTGATAACAATTTCGGGACCGATGACGACACGGTATCGATCAAGCCGAAACCGAAGCCCATACCGAAGCCGAAGCCGAAACCAGAAAAAAAGATTTCCAAGAAACCCAAAAAGAAGGGTGGTAAGAAATGACGGAAGTAAAAGACGTCACGGTTTATACGAAGGGCAAGGTCGAGAAGATCACGCGCTCCGAGGCCGCCGCACGAGCGAAGGTCGCAGCGAAAGCAGCGGATCCGCCCGCTGATACCGACGGCAAGGGCAAGGGGAAATCGGACAGATAAATGGGATTGCGCGCCGAAATAGAAGAGGATCTCGAGGATTTTCTCGAGGGTGACGATTACGGCCAATCGGTCGTTTTGATTTCGCCCGACGGCGTGACGTATTCCGACCTCATGGGTCAAGTCCTGTACGATAGCATTTCACAAACAGAAGACGGCGTTCAGGTAATCGATCATAATCCGGTTGTGACTCTTCGCCGATCTTCATTGACAAAGATCCCCGCAACAAACGAAAAATGGAGTGTCAATATCCCCACGGGTCCGCGCGACGACGCGCCGAGGGAAACTCTTATTTTGGAGCGTGCATCTGAGGACGGCGGATCGATCGGATTTATCAGACTCTACCTGCGGAAAGCCGAACAGGTTGCGCCATGATGAATTTTCGAACAATAAAATCGGAGATCGTCGCGTTACTTGGGGCCGCTGCCGCCAACCGTTACCGAACAATAGGATATAAATCAGACGCCACGGCTGCTGGCGGGGTCGTAAACTCCGATCGATCCGTCCAGGTGTACAACAAAAGCGGAGACTTCCCTCGCAAGGGGGGAAGCCTCTCTGGTCCCGTGATGCACGAACCGACAGTTGCTATAGAGCTAACAGCGTCGGCGACGGCGCAAGGCGATCTGAGTACCCTGGACAACCCAGCCGCGACCGTCCCTGAACTCACGGCCGCGCTTGCGGCGTTCAAGGATGCCACGTTGGCCGCCGATGATTCTCTCGACGAGCTGGTCGACATTGTTTATCAGATAATTATGAAAGCCTCGAACCTGGATTTGGGACACGCCGATCCGATCTCCGAACGTTGGATATCGGGCTGGACGAAAACCAACCCCATGCAACAGGGTCAATATGTGACGCTGATCGCGTCAATGGATCTGACATACAAAATCGACGAGCAAGTAACGGGAGACACGCCGACGACGCCGACACCCGACGAGGCGGTCGATACCGTGATAAAGGTTTTCAACGATGAAGACGGCGATCCGCTAGACGGCGCAGCCGTGAAAGCAGGAGGATAATATGGCCCTCACAGTAAATTCAGTCGCCGCCGCCGTTGCCGCATCCGCGAACAACGTTCAGTTCAAGGCGCAGGCCACGAATGTAGATCGCAAAATCCTGATCATCGGAACGGGAACCGCCGCCGCGCTCGCCGCCGCGAGTTATACCGCCGATACACCCACCCGTGTCTACAGTTCCGACGATGTGGGGTCGAAGGGTGGCTTCGGGTCGGAAGTCGAACTCGTTTCACAGAAGGTTTTCCAGGGTAACAACGGCGCGTGCGAAGTGTACGCAGCGATTCAAAACGAATCCGGAACCGGAGTCGCTGCGACCGGAACGCTTGACATCACCGGGGCTCCTACCGAAGCGGGATATTTGTACGCCTACATCAACGGCGACCTGTATAAGATTGCCGTTTCGCTCGTCGACACGCCGACAACTTTGGGCGCCGCGCTGGTCGTTGCGATGAATGCAAATCCGAGTTGTCCGTTCACCGCCCTCCAGGGCCTCCTCGGATCGGTGGCGATGACGGCGAAAGCCAAGGGTACATATTACAACGATGCTCTCATGGCGATGAACATCAACGTCGGCGAAGAGACTCCGGCGGGTCTCGTGGTTACGATCACACCGATGGCGGCGGGCGCAAACAATCCGGTCGCCAGCCTGGTCACTGCAGTAATCGGAACCGGCGATCTCGCGAACGCCGAGAACTATACCGATTGGGTTTGTTGTTACGGGCGCCTCACGACGGCAACCATGGATATTTTCTCGGCCTACAACGGCACGGGGAACCTCGTGGAGGGTTGTTGGGGTGATACGGTACACCGTCCATTCCGTGTGTTTTGGGGCGATACAGTGGCACTCACGGCGGGGTATGATGCCCTCGCGGTTATCACCACTGCCCGTCGCGCCCTCGACCGCACAAACGGCGTTATCGCCGTTCCGGGTTCGTATCACAATCCGGCGGATATCGCCGGATTGGCTTGCGGTATTTGCGCCAGGGTCAACCAGACGCGCGCCCAGGAAAGCTATATTGGGCAGGTTCTCACGGGGATCAGCGCCGGCGCGAAGGCCAATCAGTGGACAAAGGATTACACCGTGCGCGACAGTGGCGCGAAGATCGGTATCAGCCCCACCCGCGTTATTGATAACGTGGTGAAGCTCCAGAACGTGTTGACGTTCTATCACCCGACCGACGTTCCGATCGCGAGCAACGGTTACCGATCCATGAGGAACATCTCGATCCTGCAGAACGTTTTGAAAAACGCTTACGACCGATTCGAGACGCCCAAATGGCAGGGGATCAGTATCGTCGCGGATGTCGCGAACGTGAGCAACGTAACCGACCGCGTGAAAGCTCGGGATATCGGAGATGTTCGCGCCGAGTTGTTCGCGCTTGCCGACGATTTCGAAGGCAAATCCTGGATCTTCTCAGCGGCGTTCACAAAGGATCTGATATCGGCCGGCGGCGATTATGCCATCACGATCCGATCCGGCGGCCTGGGATTCGATAACAAGCTCCCAATCTTGCTTTCGGGTGAGGGCGGGATCTTCAATACCGAGGTGCAATTCGATACGAGCCTCGCGGTCGTAACCGGATAAGGAGGCTATCAAATGACGGCAAGAGATAATTCAGGAACACTGCGATCGGTCAAGATCAACGGTGTATCGTACCGCGTCGCCAGCGATGTAGACGCCTCGCAAATTCTCAGCGGTTGGGAGGTGACATCGACCGCGACCAGCGGGGCGCCCATGTACAAATACACGAAGCGCAACGAAGACGTAGAATCGATCGATCTGATCACAAACGCCGACGAGCGGGTTGTTCTCAGGGGCGTAGCCGAAAGCCTGGATAGCGTAACCCTGTCATTCGAGACGGCGGGAAAAGACACATACGATTCCGTAGGCCGGATCAACCTCGACGCTCACGGACACGCCGACAACAAAACCCCGATCAAGATGTTGCCTTCGAAGGCATGGCAACCGACGATCGGTCAGTAAAAAACCGCCTGAAAAGGCAGTCCACAAGGGAGGGCAACCAAGATGGACAACGAAAAAGAAAACAAGAAGGCAACCTTGCCGGCCGCGAAAGTCAACCCATTCACGGAGGAAGTTGCGCTGGCTCAGTGGGCGTTACTCGAGGACGAGTATTGCATCGAGCCGGAGCCCGAGGGTCAGCTCAAGAAAATCAAGGCCGGTTTTCTGGCCGCGATCCAGAAAGGGCGAGTGGAAGTCCTCGAAGATCCAAACGAGGGCGTGATAATCCGTCAACACCTTTTGCGATCTCCACTCGCCAGCGGTGAGAAAATTTTGACGTATCGCGCGCCGAATGCGTCGCATATCGCGACAACCGGGATCGGCAAGGAGGTGGAGCGGGCAAACGTTATGCGTTGGGTAAGTCTCGCGGCGGCGGTAACAGGCGTTACTGAGGGAATGATGACCACCATCAAGGGCGGTGATCGTTCGCTCATGGAGACGATCGCCCAGCTTTTTTTGTTTGTGTGATCCCGAGGGTTGACGTTCATACGGGAACGTTGTTTGCGTTCGGGGTTGGGCCAGGAGATTTGAAGGCCATGAAATACCGCGAACTCGAATATTTCCACGACAAGGCCGAAGAGATCACCAAGGCTCGCGCCAACGCCATGAAGGGCCGGTGATTCTTGCCTGACTATACCGTCACAACTGCGTTTAAGGGCCAGGATGGAACGAGCGCCACGCTCTCCAAGATGCGCGGAAACGTCAAATCGTTTTCGAAAGTTTCGAAGGCAGAATTCAAATCCATAGGCACAGTTTTTAAAGGAACGTTCGCGGCAAATATGATGAGCCGTGGAATAACGTCAATGCTCGGCCTGGCGCGGCGCGGCCTGGGAACGGTGGTCGAAGAATATGTCGATTTCGATTCTCAGATCGGACAGGCCGCCGCCAAGTTCCCGGACCACATCAAGCGGGGCACAGATGAATTTGACAATCTGGCCACCGCCGCCAGGAAGATCGGGGCGGAAACTGAATTCACGGCGGCGCAAGCGGCGTCGGGACTCGCGGAATATGCGAAAGCTGGTATCGACGCGAATACGGCGATCGGACTTCTCGCGGGAACCGCCGAACTCGCAACGAACGCCGAGGTTGAATTTGCAGCCGCCGCAAGCCTCTCATTGAACGCGCTCGACGCCTTTAACTTGAGGAGTAAGGACGCAGCGGAAACGGCGGCAAATCTCGCGTCGGTGAATGACACCCTCACAGCGGTTGTTACATCGGCGAAATTAGATTTCGAAGATTTTGGAGAAACGTTAAAACATACCGGACCGGTGGCCGCCGCCGTCGGCGCGTCGTTCAGTGACATGGCCGCCGCAACCGGCCTTGTGGCGAAAGCTGGCATCACGGGATCGCTCGCTGGTACTACTTTAAAAAATATATATCTGGGATTAGCCGCCGCAACTCCACAAGCACAAAAGACGCTGGAAGATCTCGGCGTTCAGGTGGTGGATCCCTTGACAGGAGATCTTCGTGATATGCTCGACGTTCTGGTCGACTTCTCGGCGGCGACGGAGGACATGGGGAACGCGCAACGGCTCGCGGCGATCAATACTGTATTCGGGAAACGTGCCGTTTCCGGCGTCTCCAAAATAATGAGTTTGGGATCCGATGAGATCAAGGAATACCGCGATCAATTGAACGATTCGAAAGACGCCTCGAAGGACATGGCCGTCGAGATCAGGCAGTCTCTCGGGAACAAACTCAAAACCTTGCAATCCTCGTTGATAGAAGTCGGTTTTAAATTTATTGAGGCGTTCGCCGGGGAAGGCCCGGAGGCCCTCGACGAGCTGGTAAAATCGATAAATGAATATGACGTGAAACCCCTGATAAAAGAGGTGGAGAGACTGATCGACGTTGGCAAGACCATGTTCCGCCTGGTTAGAGATAATTGGGATACGGTGAAGACCCTGGCGAAAGCGTTTGTTGCGGTCAAGATCGCGGTTAGTGCGGTGAAGTTCGCACAGTGGGGAATGGGGCTCGCGAGTATGATGAAGCCTCTGGGGGCGGCCATAAATCAGACCGCAGCACTCGGCGGAAATCTAAACAAAATAAACGCCACCACTGGGGGCACAGGGGGGGCGCTATACACCCCCGCCGCTAAGGGGGCCGCTCCGGTAAAGGGCGGCGCGGGCACGGGCGTAGGCAAGGCTGGCGCGGCCATGGGCGCGATCTCGGCCGTCGTCGTGGGATGGACGGTCGGGACGGCAATTTCTACCAAGTTGGAAGATGTAGGGCAGGGAATAGCCAGTCAACAGGCATCTTCTCAAAACATGATAAACAAATTTACCGATCAGCTTAGTGGTTTCGGTGGTAAAAAAATGGGAGTGGATGAAGCCAAGATCGCTATTGACGCAATGGCGAAATCCCTGAACGCCTCCAAGGAAGCCGCTAATAGTTGGACAACACCTTTCACGACAATAGCCGCTGTATTTGTGGGGGCAAAAACCCCGCTTGAAGATTATCTGGAGAAGCAAAAACAGATCGATGCGCTTTATGCGAAAATGTCCGTGCAACTCGGATTGACCGCCGAGGATATAAGACTACTTGGCGAGGCGGCGCTCGCCGGGCGTAGCGTCGCAAACGTCAATGTGAATGTCGAGGGTTCGGGGGCTGGTGCAGTCACCACAACCACGAGTACCAGCGGGCCGGCCGCGCCGAAGGTTGATGTCAAGAAATCAGGACAGGCGGCATAATGCCAGACGACACAACACAACTCCAGGAAGGCGCGATCAATTGGCGCGATCGTCTCGCGAGGGAAATCCTTTTGACCAGCCCGTCGGGAATTCAGTTCACGGCGAAATGGAAGGGCGATCCCCGCAAGAAAGAAAAGAAGCTCGGGATCTTTGAGTTCCCGCTGGTAAACGGAAACATCGTTCAGGATCTCGATATGCAGTCGAGTTACTACACTATCACGATCCATTTTGACGGTCCGAACAATGACATAAACGCATCTGCATTTTATGAGGCTTGCAACGATCTCGGACTCTGGCAAGTTTGGCATCCTGTTCACGGATATTTAGAACTGCAACTTATCCGGGTGGAGGAAGATACCAGCCCGGTAGAGTCCGGCGGCATCACTACCGTATCGACCGAATGGATCGAACCGATCGACGAGATATTTCTTGAAACCGGGCGTCAACTTGGCGGCCATGTGGATGACCTCATGGCGGAATATGCCGGTGCGTCGATCATGCAATACGAAGATAACGTTTGGTTGGATACGTTCGGCGAGGAAACCGCGTGTAGCTCGACCGCCTCCAAGATCGCGGCGGAAACGGCGATCATCCTCGGAGATGTTGCCAGCGAAAACGACGAGGTGTTTCAATCCTGGCAGAGTTCCCAGGCCGGGCTTGATGACGTGATCGCCGCCGACGAGCTGGACGCCGGGAGCCTTGCCGGGAATCTTCGTGGAATTATTCAGACGCCGATCCTCGGGTCGACCGATATCCAAGATCGACTCGAGCGGTTGGAAGAATTGATCGACTCGATTATCGCCGGACTTCCGACAGGCACGAGCAAGATAGACGCGAACCGCGCCATGACCGCCGAGACGGCCATGGATTCCGCACTGGGCGCCGCGTGTCGGGTAGTTACCACGGGCGATCTGTTGACCCGTGGCGAGGCCGTGGAGGCGGCGCAGAAACTGCTTGACCTACTGGACAAAATAACGAAGGCGCTCGACGAGATACAAGAACAGTTTGAAGAGTTGCGCGCCGAGCTCCAGTATTATTCACAGACAGCGACCTATCAATCCGCGCTCGATGCTATTTCCGCCGCCGTTGCGTTCCTCCTGGCGACCGCTTTCAATCTGGCGATTGAGAAAAGATATATTCTCGCCGAGCCGAAAACGCCTTACCAGATCGTGATCGAGGAATTCGGGACCGAAGATCGGATCGATGAATTCATTTCGTGGAACAAACTCTCGGGCGATCAAATCCTGCTACTCCCGGCTGGTTATGAGGTGGTTCTGTACGTCGGAGCCGCCTGATGTCCAAAACTACTAATTACAACTCCAGTGCGACGAACGTAAAAGAGTTTCCGACACCCGGTTACAACTACAAATTAAAACATGAAAAACGTGGGTTGATCGGTATCGCCGAGCGCGCGTATGGAGATCCGAAACGATGGAAGGAAATCTGGGCGGCGAATAAAGATCACGCGCGATGGAGCCGCCCGGATGTTTTCAGCCCAAAGGAATTAAATTCCGATCGTGGCTTCTGGGTTGGCGATATCATTTTCATTCCAGGCGACAAGCTCGTCGAGGAAATTCGGGACGATGTTGTCGAATATATCTTTGGAGATGCAAAGGATAAATTCCGGCTGATTATCAATGAGGAATCGATCGACGAGGTGACGAGCGCGAACGTGGTTCGATCTATCGATACCGCCGCGATCGGCTGGACGGCTGTCGCACCATGGAACCCAGATAACGCGGGGCGAAAATGGTTATATCGTCCGTTCGGGTATCCACCGGCGCGCGCATATCTCGGCGGGAATCTGGTTTGCCGGGGATTGATGTACGTATCAGCACCGAAGATCGAACCGACGAGCCGATACATAGAACTCGGAGGCTGGTCGTTTGTCGCCGACGCGATTGATTCGACTGTATCCGCGCCACTCGAGGCGAATAAAATCACGCTGGAAAAACGAGCCCGGCAACTTCTCGAACCTCTCGGCCTGCGGGTTATCTGGGACGCGGGCGAAGACAAACCGTTTTCAAGGGTGACGGCGGAAAAGACAGACAAGATTTTCGACCATCTTTCCAAGCTGGCGAAACAGAGAGACGTGCTGATAATGAGCACGTCGCAGGGGGATGTGAAGTTTACGAAGATCGACACGTCCGGGCCGGTGGATTTGTTGGCGGAAGGATGGCCGCCGTTCACGAAGATGGAGGCGAAATTCGACGGGCGCGAGCGGTTTAGCTCTTACACTTGTCTGTCATCGACGCCGAAGAAAAACAAGGGCGCGACGGTAAACGATGAGAATATTCCGCGTTCCCGGCGAACCATCATCACGGCGAACGAGGGGAACGAAGAGGACGTACAGACCACCGCCGAGGCCGCCAAGCGCAAGGCGATCGCAGACGCGCTGACAATCCCATTCCCGGTCAACTCATGGTATAATTCAGCGGGCGATCTCTGGGAACCAAACAAGACGGTTACGGTACAGTCGCCTTCGTTGTTTGTGTCCGATGGTTTTGACTTTCTAATTAGGAGCGTGGAATATATGTTTAGCGTGAAGGGATCCTCGGCGATCTTGAACCTGGTTCCCCCGCAAGTATATACGGGAGAATCGATAGAGGACATCTGGTCATGAGCGCGGAAGTAGAATCAGGAACGATCAGGAATACCGCTGTCAAGGTAAATCGAGACGGCGACGATTCCGTGAGAATGCTTGACGTGGAGATGTCGAGCCCGGCGGATATTCAGAGTGTTCAACTGGTATCGATCGGCGGCGAGGATTTCCATCCACTACCCGGCGCGAAAGTCATGGTTGCGCAAGTTGGCGACGCCTGGAAGATGGCGATCGTCCTCGAGGACGGCATAACCCCCACGGCGGCGGCGGGCGAGAAGTTCCTATATTCTCAGGATTCCGGCGGCGCGATTGCGGCGCGGATCAAGTTATTGAATACAGGGATCATGGAGTTGAATGGGGGCGCTGATTTCGCCGTTCGATATAATGCCCTGGAAGCTGCGTTTAATCAGTTAAAAAGTGATTTTGATTCACATACGCATGTAACCACCGCGACAGTCAGCACTGGCCCGGCAGGGGTTTTGGCTATACCGGCGGCCTCCACCGCCGACATGAGCGGCGCGAAAGTCGACACGGTGAAGCTCCCATGACTTACCCCCGCAAACATCGCGGATATCAGTACGAAGGCGAGCCGCGTCTCGTGATGACTCCCGACGGGGTGACAATCGAATTCAAGGGTACGCAACCCGTCATGGATAACGGGCTCGAGAACGCCGCGCTGATCTCGCTATTCACTGATAGGGGATGGTGGGGAAATGCACTGTTAAAATCCGACGAACAGATCGGCAAAACTAATTTTGAAAAAGTAGCGTCGGGAACGATCAATATAGGGATGCTGGCGCAGACGGCGAACGAGGCGAGGCTTGCGCTCAAGTGGATGGTCAGTTTAAAGATCGTTCAGTCGGTGGACGCCCGCGCATACAATCGAAACGGTTTTGGGGTCGATGTGGAAATAATAATCACCGGCCTTGACGGATCGTCGAAGGCGTTCAAGGTTTCCAAATATGGCGCTAATTGGACATCCCAGGTGATCGATCCGGCGCAAGCGAGGTTGACACCATGATCACTGAAAAGAAAATCACCGACCTGGTTACCCAACAAAAAGCCGCGTATGAATCCCGGCTGTCGGTAACTACTCCGAAGAGTCCGAAGGCGTTTACAAACGTCCTGGCGGTCGCTCAGTCTGCAGCGGATAAATCCCTGGAGAAATACGCCACGGAACGATCCCGCGCAAATCTGGCGAGCACGGCAAGCCTTGAAGATCTCAAGGTGATCGGCAAGGAAAACAACGTAATTATCGACCCGGTGATCGCCGCCCAGATAAACGTGACGATGACGGCGGCCGCGCTTGCCACCCTCCCGATCGGGAAACAATGGATCGCCGATTCGACCGGCGCGTATTTCACGACGAACGCAACGTATACAGAATCGGGCGGGAATATCGTTGCGGTTCTCACGGCGGAAGATCGCGGCACGGATGCGAACCTTGATAACGCCGAAACCCTGTCGATCGGATCTCCCGAATTAGGAGTTGGATCGATCGCCACCGTGACATCAACGGCGGTCGAGGGAGAGGACGAGGAAACGATTACGGCATACCGGCGCCGGGTGCTCGCCGAAATCAGGAACAAGGGCGGGGGCGGAAACCTTGCCGACTACCGGGAATGGAGCGAGGAAGTCTCGGGCGTGGCCCGCGCGTATCCGTACTCGGGCAAGCCGATCACCTGGACAGTCACGGCGGATGATATATTTTTCGCGGCCGTTGATAGTTCTATAAATTCCACGGTAACTGATTTCACGGACGAGGATGTTGTCGGCGTGCTTGGCGTCGGGTGCATGATAACGATCTCGGGATCTGCGGCGAATGATGGTCAGTATACGGTTCAATCGAAATCCGCAACCAAGATCGTAGTTGCCGAGACGATTATCGACACCGGGGCAGGCGTGGATATAACCGCCGTCAATACCAGCTTGCCGGGCGATCGCACGGTTTTTGTAGAATCGATTTCAGACGTGGACGGCATACCGACACCGACACTGCTTGCCGCCGTGCGTGCGTCCATCACCGCCGGGACGGACGGCATCAACCGACCACCGCTCGGAGATATTAATTCCGTGCTGTATGTCGAGCCGATCATCCGGACCGCGTTCGATGTCACTGTTTCGAGCGTGACCATGGCCGCATCCCTCCAGGCGCAGTCGACCACGAAGATCGGCGAGGCGCTTGATACATATTTTGCAGCGGTCGAGCCCTATATCGACGGGCTGGATTTCGAGCTGGACAAGAACAACATGATCACCGATCCGGCGGTGTCGACCAAGGTCCAGGATGTTCTCAAGGCGCTTGGCGGATATGCCGACGGGGTGTTTTTTGAGATCGGCGGCGATGTTCTGCCCTCGTATCAACTCGGACAGGGCGAGAGGGCGAAAAAAGGCACGGTAACGATCAATTATGTCTGATGATAATACCATGAAGGCCGCGATCGTTTCCATGCTCCCGAAAGGGGCGGCGTGGGAGATCGCGCCCGACGGCGAGCTGGACCACCTTCTCGACGCCATGGGAGACGGGCTCGAGGAGCGGCGCGCGGATTTGTCGAACGTCGGGAACGTTAGAAACCCATTGACCACCTCGCTATTGAGCGATCTGGAGATCGAGATGGGTATCGTTCCGGAGACGGATATTTCCGAAGCTACCCGGCGCGCGTATCTGAACTCGGTAAAAAACGAAAAACCAAAGACCGGATCGGACGATCATCTAGAAGCCCTCCTGGTGGCCGCTGGGTTCGATGTAATCGTTTTGCGCAATGACCCCCCGGTTGACCCGTCCACGGTCCTCATGAACGTGCCTAACGCGACGTGTGGCGATCCCACGGCGACGTGCGGAGACGCCGACACGACTTGCGGTTATTCCGGGCTCGGTGAATTGCTCGTGAACGGCGACTCTGTAACCGAACAAGAGCCTTTATATACAGCTACTTGCGGCGATTCTATCTCAACTTGCGGGGATGCCGATACCACTTGCGGCACGTTCGACAGCATGCGCCGGGAATATTATAACTATCCCATACCAGAGAACCCGGCGAGGTGGCCGTTTTTCTTCTGGGTTTGTGGGGGTGTCGACGGGCTGGACGATCTGATCGACTGGAATATGGAGATGTCAGGGGAGGCGAATTGGCCTCCTGGCGGCGACGCGAACGTCCAGAAAGTTATGTCACCCGTAAATTCGGGGATCCGAAGTCTCAAGGTGAGTTCCGGCGGTGCGGATCTGGATTTACAACGCCAACAACCGGCGAACCCGGACGCGGACCTCGACGGATTCTATCGGATGGACGACGTGGGTGCGGGCGTGGTCGAGAACCTGGCGTGGTTGAATGAACTCGTCGACGGGAACATGGAGAAGCCGGGAACCGATGTGATCGTCGATGGTGACATGGAAGTCACCGGCCCGGACGTGATCGTGGATGGCGACATGGAAGTCACCGGCCCGGACGTGATCGTCGATGGCGACATGGAAGCGGCGGGGGCTGCGGCGTGGGGCGTGTGGCGTGCAGCCACTTTGACCAAGGCGGCAGTGAGTCCACATAGTGGAACACAAAATCTCAAAATAGCTTTTAATGGAGATGAAAAGTGTTTTGCCACTCAAGGCATACTCGTCAACCTGAAAACATACAGAATCAAAGGGTGGGCGCGATCTGACGGTGTGATAGCTCCTAAAATATTAACCTCGGCATTGGCCGTTTGGGTCGGAACGACGTCAACTTCATGGCAACCCTTCGATTTTGTAATTTTAAATACCGATGTTGCAACCTTATACATAGGGGGGACCGGTGTGGGCGCTGGTCAATATACCGAATTCGACGACATCACTGTCACGGACGAAACGGTAGCGTGCGCGGCGTGGACGGTGGGTGCGGCGGCGTTACTTTCGAAACAGGAAGACGCATACGAAGCGGCACAGTGTTTGCGGATTCAACATAATGGAACGGCTTATCCATACGCACAACAATCGATCCTTACTATTGCAAAAACATATCGAATAAAAGGGGTCGCCAGGGGTGATGGAACCAAAGCACCACAAATTTCGGGTTCTGGTGGCGTTGGTACTTTGTGGACTGGTACAACGTCGGCTGTATGGCAAGCATATGATGAGGTTTTTGTCGCCACAGGTGCATTTCTTTATTTCCAGGTGCTTACCAATATACTCGGAACTTACGCCGAATTCGACGACGTGGAAGTCATCGACGAAACGGTCGCGTGCGCGGCGTGGACGGCTACGGCCGCCTTGCTCAGTAAACAGGAAGATCCGCACGGCGGGGTGCAATGTATTCGAGTACAGCAGACGATCGCAGCGACAAGCGGGATCGCGGATCAGGCGATTCTAGTCGCCGGGAAAACATATCGAGTCAAGGGATGGGCGAGATCCGACGGGGTACTCGTGCCTCAAGCACAGGATAACGGCGGCGGATTTACATGGAGTGGATCGGTATCGGCATCCTGGCAGGAGTTTGATATAACAGGGATCGCCGTCGGTAATGCTCTGCAACTCAAGTCGGTAAACGGCGCTGGCATTATCAAAGATTACGTCGAATTCGACGACGTGTTTGTCATCGACCTGGACGCGGGCGCAGCGGACTACACGAACGCGGGGAACACCGTTGCAACCAAGCGGGAAGAATCCCCGCAATCTGGCCAGCGATGTCTCCGTGTGATCAACGGGGCAACCAACGCGGCAACCGATTACGTCAAGCCCACTGTCGACGCGCTGATTATCGGTAACGTTTATCATATTGCCGGATACGCGCGCGGGAGCGGCACGGCAGTACCATCACTGAAGGACGGCGCGGCGGGGCCTGTTTTATGGACCGGGACGGCCTCGACCGGCTGGCTGGAGATCAGTTTTGATTTTAAGGCCGTGGCGGTCGACTTGAGATTCTATGTCGACCTGATAAATGATTACGCCGAATTCGATCAGATGATAGTGAACAGGCTTGTGATGGGCGTCCCGACGCTCGGAGCCGACGCGAGTAACGCAAACGGTATAAATGTCGAGACGCCGTGGATCGAGGGAATTGAATTCGACGGCTCGACCGCAAAGATCGACGCGGGGGCCGTGAACCTCCCGATGGCCAGCGAAAACATGACCATGATTACATGGGTTAATTTCGCCGATTACGCAGCGCCCGCAACCCAGGGATTGATTACAAACGGATCGACCGGCGCGGATCGTCAAGGGCTGTACCTAGACGCCGGGCTCATCAGATATGTTTGCGTAAGCGGTACTTCAAAAATAATCGATACGGGGATTTCCCTGCAATATGTGGATGGCTGGCGCGGTCGAATCGGCGTCACCCGTTCTTATGACGGGATCGAGACGGTTATAAAATTATTTGTCAACGGTGTGCTCATGGACAGCCTCACGTTCACCGGCGCGCCCGACGTGACACTCACGCAAGCGTGGATCGGCTGGTTGACCGGTGCGAGTTTCTTGAACGGCACGATCGCTGATAATGTATCCATGTTCAACTCGGGCAAGTCGGATGCCTACATGCTCGCGGATTATGAGGATGGGATCGCCGCCATGCTCGCGGGACCATACGCCGAGCAAATACCCGATCCGATCACGACGAGCCGCCCGTTGGATGGGTTCGCATGGGGCAATCCTGATAATACAGCGTTCCCCCTGGTTTACATTCTCGACACCAGCACGGGCTTGTGGGATGCCATCTGGATTGGGGAATCGGGATTTACAAAACAAACTATTTCCGAAACGCTCGACAATATCGGCGGAATTCGATTGTATTGTAAGGGTGCGATCGGCCTGGTGAATTTTGATGACATATCGATCAGCGATCCGGTATTTACTTACGCGGAGATCCCGTCGAAGATGAGAGATAAATTTCGAAAACTGGTTTTAAAAGCCAAGCGGCTCGGGACATACGCCGGGCTCCTTGTAAATTGGACAGGAGACGCGCCCTGATCGGCGCGATGGAGGATCACTATGAAAAGTTTAGCAGGAATGCCCGGAACGACCGGAGCCTTTCCGAACGTTATCAGCGGGGATGATACCGCGCCCGGCGCACACGACGGAACGCCGTTACTCGATCAGTGGGTGCGCGATCTGTTCGGAGGTTTTCAGGCGCTTATAAACGGCGCGTCAATCACACCGTCCGGATCTGCCGAGACGTGCGGCGCGGCGGCGGGGAATCTCACGGGTTCCCAACTCGCGGAAGCTATCCAATTGATCTGCGGATATCCCGGCGAGATCTTTGCGTTCCCCGCGCCGCTCGCGACGCTCGATCTCCCGGCGGGTATGCGGGCGCTCAAGCTGGAGGGGCAGACGATCGTGCTCGCCGATTATCCGAGATTGACGACCGCTGTTTATTGCGGGGACGCGGCGAATCCAACGGCGGGAGCGTTCTACAAAACGAGCGACACGCCCGGCACGGTCCGGAATATCGCGGGCGCTTACATGGTTCTCCCGGATATGCGCGGTCAATTCATTCGCGGGCTCGACCTCGCGGCGGCAGTTGATCCCGGCGGCTCAACGAGGGTTGCCGGCGATATTCAGGCGGAATCGATCAAGCAGCATGAGCATGATAAAATCTACGAGGGAGCTGGCGAATTCAAGGGCAATAGTAAAAACGTTGCCGCTGGTGCCATTGAAATTCCATCGGTAGAGGGTACTGGCAATTCGCTCAACACTGGCGCAACCGGAACGGGTATCGGAGCCGGAGTCACGAACGAAACCCGCCCGACGAACGTTGCCCTCACGTGGTGCATTCGGTATTAAGTGGCAGAACAAGATCTCATCAAAAAACGGTTACTCGCGCTCGACCCGGAGCGCGAGCGCCTCTTTCGCATCAATGCGGGGATGGGCTGGGCGGGCCAAATCCTACGCCGTGAAAAAACTCATATCGTAATTGGCAACCCCCGCCCACTTCGCGCGGCTCCTCCCGGCTGGCCTGACTTGGTAGGCTGGGAGACGGTCGAGATCACGCCCGAAATGGTTGGAAAAAAGATCGCCGTTTTCGTATTCGAGGAAGTAAAATTCACCGGAGATCTGCGACCGAATCAAAAGCCATTCCGAGATGTACTTGAAAAAATGGGCGGGATTCACCGGGTGGTTAGGCCGGATTGATTTACCACGTCACCCGCTCCAGGGGCGTCAAATATTTTTGCTCCAGCCACTTCGCAACGTAATCGAGAATCGATTTCACCATCGGAATCTCGGGATCGTCCGTCGGGCCGAATGTTCCTATCCGCTGGTTTTTGTATTTCCGGGTGAACCTCACGAGGGGAATTTTGTGTTGCAGGCCGACGCTGATTCCGATCGCGATGCCGTTCAGGAGGGCGATTTCCGCGCCTTCCTTGTCCGCTTTTATAAACACCTCGCCGAGCCGCCCGTCGGCATACAGGCCGGTCGTTATGTAAATTTTCGTCCCGCCGATTATGGCCTTGTGCGTATGTGCCTCGCGCTCATCCGGAAGCGGTTCGTGTACAGGAATGATTTTTTCCATGGTGCCCACCGTTTGAATTATAGTGCCTTGTGTTGTTCTGCCACTTCGCGGAGTTTCGCGGCAAGGGCGAATCGATCGTTAACGATTCCCTCTTTCAATATCGCCCAAAGTCGCAGTCGTATATTGACCGCCCTCAATCCTCGCGTTTTGGTTGTGCTACATTTTCCGTGACAATATGCATTGAGTCCTCCCATGAGATCCCCACACCATGATCGCCCTTTATCGAGCCAGCATCCACCGCACATGATCCCGCCGTCGACGGTGTCAACGTCTTTGCAGTATTTTTTGCACCTTGCCCGCCCATACTTTCCGACCTGCATAATTCCAAGGCTGTTACCATAATCGCCCACTTGCTCCGGCCGGAAGATGCTTTCTCTATATCCGATGGTGACAAGCAAATATTTGGGAAGATTAAAATGATTTCCAGTGGCGATAAACGCGGCGGATAATTCTGCCCTGTATTCAGCGTCGGCGTAAGCCCGCGTTCCATGATATACCCGCGCTCGCTTTTCATCAAAACGCGACGGCGGGGTCACAAGCCAATGGATCGCGCCCGACATCGCCTCTACCCTTGAGGCTTGCGAGAATCGATTCTGAGCGGCGCCCGTCTCAGCGGGTAGGTCCGCCTTGACCGGTCGGCAAAGCAGGAGGACCAGCGCCGATACAAGCGCCAGGATTATCAGGAATAGAACCAGCCCGACGCGGTTTGGGTTTCTTAGCCAGTCAAGCATATCAACCTCCGATCCCGGCGCATGAATTCACCAGATAGATCGCGACCGCCACGGCAGACGCCAGAACGAACATGAAGATCGCAACTCTCAATTTATTAGGATCCATAACTAACCTTTCCTCAAAAGAGGAATACACCATATCACATTTCCCCATCAAACCCAATAATCTCGGAGACGGCGCGGATCCCATTCGTTCGGAATCGGCCGACCGTTTCCGGTGTGAAAATCATTCCCGCCGTCCGTGGCGTCCAACTGAACTTGCAAGGGGAGCCCGATCACTTTCCAAATCTGTTCGCCGGGATCGGCGATCCTTGATGACGTCGCTTGCCGGTGCGCCATGATATGCTTGATTTTGAATCCGAGCCGCGCGGCCTCATGGCGTATGAATTCCATCGCCGCCGGTATCGCCGCGCGTTGTCCGTCCGTGAGAGAATGAGGACCGCCGCCGCCCTTCCATAACGTCCGGGGCTTGTCCATCAGGCCGGGGAAGTTACCGGCGATCTCTATTCCGATGGAGCGCCGGGAAAGCCCCTGAGCGTGCCAAATCCAGTCGAGAAAATCGTTTGCGATTATCACCAGGCCGTCACGGGTAATACCGATGTGTGCGTTCAGGCGATCCCAGCCGCCGGGGAGTAAGGGCATTTTGCAGCCGCATTGATGAAGGGCGATCGTGTCGATGGTCGAAGCGTAGCGGGCGCATTTGTAGAGTTTAGGATGATCATGGAGATCGCGGCGATCATGTATTCCAGGACCATAACCGAGCGAGTATTCGACGGTATCAGGCGCACCCCTCGCGATCGAATCCACCGCACGCCGGATCGCCCTCCAGGTGATCGGCCCGCAAATACCATCTTCCAATAATCCAAAATGGCGCTGCATTCCGTGCACGGCGGCCTCGGTATTGGGGCCGTACACCCCATCATTTGGACCCCTGTCGAATCCGAGTAGATCCCCCAACTCCTGGAGCCGCTTGACGCCGGGGCCGTGCATGCCGCGTTTCATGGTGTTCATTTAATTGCCTCCGTTATTACTACCGCCAAAATTATTGCAAGAGAAAGCACCGATATTCCCAAACAGCAATATGCAACTATTAATTTAAGATCTATTTCTTCCCATGGTTTCCAGAAACTCATCATTTCCTCACTTCCTATTCTCCATTATTTTCTCGATCGATTTTGTCGCGAAATGTGTCCACCCCTTTTTAAATCCCCGTTGCCGGGATATCTCATGCAGCAACGGCACGTTTACCGTCACCCGCTCGTGGGACAATTGCATATAAACCCACAAGGGTTTTCGTCCGGTCATGTGTGCGATTTCCAACAGTTCGCCCACGGCTCCCGCGTTGAAACCGCCTATTATTTCCGCCGCCTTGAAATCGGAGATCGCCGCGTGAATATTGCTCTCCATCATCTCCCGCTCGAGCGGATCGCGATCCTTCATCTTGATCGGGAATTCCGCCTCGACCAGTTCAGTATCAATCACGATCGGCGGGCGCGGATCCTTCCCCCCATCGCTATGAGGACAGCCCGCGCATGATGGCTTGTCGCAATACAGAAAATCGATCTGAGGACATAGCCGCGCGATCAGGGATGGATCGGCCTTCGCCCTCTTGCGCCTTTCCACCCCGTCGAATTGCCATTCGTAAGGTGCGAGCGGGTGTCCGTGTTCCTGGAGATTTCCAACATGGTCGAGCACGATCAGTTCATCCTTGCCCGGATATTTTCGCATGCCGCGCCCAATCATCTGACAGTTGAGAGTTCTGGAAAGTGTCGGCCGCAACATGATGATGCACTCGACGCGCGGCACATCCAGGCCATACGTGATCAGTTCGCAGGAGGTGAGCCCGTCGATCTCGCCCGTCTTCAAACCATGGATCAGTGCCTTGCGTTTTTTGTAGGTCATGGTCCCGTCAATATTTTCAAATTTGTATCCGGCGGATCGGAATTCGTTCGCGGTCTTGTCGGCCGCCTTGATGCTCCTGCAGAACACGAGGCAGGGCTTGTGATCGGCGTGCCGCCGGTAATGGTCAATAGCCTGCCCGTATATCTTCCGGACGGTCAGAAGGGCCTCCAGGTCGTTCATGTTGTATTCGGTTCCGGCGCGTTTCAAGTCACCCAGCCCCTCGATCGGCGGGCAGAAATACCGAAGGCCGGAAAGTTCGCGGCGCTCGACCAGCTCGGCAAGGGTTGGACCTTCGACGAGTATGTTGTAAAGCTCCGCGAGTCCCCTACCATCGAGCCGGGCGGGTGTCGCAGTAACACCCAGGATCTTTGCGTCCGGGTATCTGGCGGCGATCTCCAAGTAACGATCAAGTGCGAGATGGCATTCGTCGATGATGATGAAATCCGGCATCCTCTTGATCTTGTCGTATCGTCGGATCAGTGTGTCCTTGCTCACGACGTGCACATTGTAGGCGCGAGATTCGACCGTGCCCGCAGCGATCAACCCATGGGGGACGCCCTTGCCAAACAGGGTATCGGATGCCTGTTGCAAAAGTTCATTTCGGGGAACAACGATCCAAACGATGAGCCGTTTTTTTTCGGCGGATTTTGCCATCTCGGTAAAAATCTGGGTCTTGCCAGCTCCGGTGGCGAGTTGCATGCACACCGCCCGGTTGCCGCGAAACGCCTCGCGCACACGCTGATAAAGATTCTGCTGGTAGTCATACAGTGGCATTATTTCGGATTACCCCACGGATTTTTATCCACCTCAACCCGGATCGCCTCGAATTTCTCCGCGTTCTCCGCGTTGATCCGTTTGCTTTCGGCCTGGCGCTCGTATTCCTCACGGGCCGCACGCAGCCGGGCCTCTTTCTCCGCGCGTATCTTCGCCGCCTTCTCCCGTTTTTTGTTCGCCGCGATCTTCGCGCCGCAAAATTCGAGAATCCTGGCGATCAAACTTAATCCAAATGCCGGCATCATTTTCGGCCTCCTTACATATCCCTACCGTGAGACGCGAACCGATCGCCCGCCGCCGCACGTTCGTTGTTTTCGTATTCGGGATCGTGATCTCCCGCTGTTATTAAATGGATCAGGCAATAACGTTCGTTTCTGTATCTCCCTCTCTCGGCGGGCAACCCGCAGACGCAACAAACAGTTTTTGTTTTCCGGTCAAGATATTCCCTTGCGTTTTTCTTCCGTATCCCCCGGCTGATCGCGTCCCGTTGTTCCAGCGAATACTCACCCCTCTTTCGCAGACCCATGACAATCAGATCTTTATAAATCGTCGGTTGAGAAACGTTCAGGATATCGGCGATCACAGTGATTTGAAGATCTTTCGCGTATAATTCACGCACCCTGATCCGCCGTTTTTCCATGCGTTTCTCGACTACTTGCATCAGCCGCCCGATTTTGTGGCGATCATCATGGCGGCGATAGCAACGTCGACGGACTTCTCGACGATGACCGCCGGGCGTTGGTCCCTGAAAATGGCGTCGTCCAGTTCTTCGACCGCAATACCAAGATCCTCCAGCTTGGCGGATAATGGGGCGTCCCAATCCGCCGCGTCCATTTCAGCCGCCGCCAGGTCCATCATCCCGGCAAACATCCGCACGGTTTTTGATTTGAGTTTCATCTCACTCCCCCTTCCCGTCGAGAAGGGTGCGGATTTGTCGGTAAGCCGAAAACTCGCCCTTCCAAAATTCCTTTTTGACGATATTTCCGCCTAGCTCTTCTCTCAATATTTCTCCCTCGCTCAGAGCCATTCCCTCTTTCACGTTTTCCGATACCGCCTCCAGCTTCTTCTCGGCGGACTCGACGCGGGTTCGGAGTGTGGCGTTTTCCTCTTTCAGCGGGGCAACCTCACGACTGGACTTGTCCCAATGGCGTTGAGCTTCGTCCAGTTCTGCCCGTAACTCGATCCAATCTGCGGCAATCTCCGCCCGGGTCTTCTCCAACCGCTCGATCTCCGCCCTCAATGCCGACGCCTCATCCTCGGCCACGGCACGGGCGACTAGCACGTCGTCTGCGGTTTTGCGTTCGAGGAGGAATTCCTCGCGCTCTGATAGGAGTGTGGCGTTATCTGCGTGCAGTTGTGCATTATTTGATTCAAGGAGGTCCACTGGTTCTTTGTAGTTTGGAAATTCCTTGCTCAGATAACGGATTGGTCGTCCCAGTTTTTCGGCATACTCAATCTCGCTGCGTGTGCTTTCTCCGATGTACCCATCAACGTCGAGCACCCAGACCCAGTCACAGAGATCTATCTTGCGTTTGTGCAAGTCATCGAGCTTGATCTTGGTTTCGGTATCAGGGTACACGCGCTCGTGATGCCCCCAAAGACCGACAGCGAGAACGATGTTACCTTGTCCCGTGAGTATGGCATTTTCAGTGATCCACGCCTGTTTGAACTTAGTGCTTCCGCAGATGCAAACAATCGGCGCACTAAACCGATGCTCCCGCTCCTCGCGCTCGGTTAGGAGTTCGGCCCTGATTCCGCTGGCAAGTTCTCCGAGTGTCGCCGCCTCGATTTCCGCTATTCGTTTGTCTGTGAGTTTCATCTTACCACCTTCCCATCAATGACAGCCCGCGCCCTGTACGAACAACAGTTGTGAGAGCACGGCTCTTCGCAAGTCAGTTCTCGCGCCGCCGCCAGCTTCTTCTCCAAGGACTCGATCTCCTTCTTGAGCGCGGCGTTTTCGGCGAGGAGTTCGGGGATTGCGGACACTGCAATACGACCTAGCTTGATGATCTCCGCGATTCTGTCGTCTGGGATTTTCATGATTTCTCCATCTTCAAATATTCGACCGACGCCAGATGATCGGGATCGTGAACCGGCCTGCCGTTCGTGTTCAAAATCATTTTTCCGCAAGTGGGACATTTAAATCTGTCACCCAGATAAACGTGACCAGATCCGAAATCCGCCGCGACTTCGTTTTTCTCGCATTGCATTGCAACCCTGCATTCGACGCATACGTACATTTTATTCCTCCCTTTTCTCCAGTATATCCGTCAACACTACACACCGCCGGGATTTCCCAGCCATCCAGACCACCCGTGAGCGTTCCAACGTGCCGGGATGACGGAAAATCATTCGATGGTATCCGCGCCCAACTCCCAGTATCTTCATAATTTCATAATGATTTACCGCGATACAGATCTCCCTCGTATCCTTCACCACGGCAAGCCCCAACCGCTCGATATACAATCTCAGGTATTCGATCGCTGCCATGCACAGGGACGCGGGATCACTGTACAGCGTTCCGACCGTCGTCGCGGTCAAGCTACCGGTCAGAACTCCCTGTAACATCTCCCGGATGGTCAACGTCCCACGATCCGGGCGCTCCACTTGCACCCGCTCGTCAAGCAATCTCTCTACCAGCTCGACCGATTCGTCGCGTTTTTCTTCCGGCGGCGCTTCCGAATACAACCCATACATGAGCTCGACAAATTCCTTGTCATTCATGGCCGTTCGATCGTGCATGACGATCCAGTATGCCGCCTGGAGCATTCCATCGGCTAATGAATACCGGGCGTCACGTCCGCTCAATTCCTGTATCTGAGCTGAAAATCGTTTCGCCGTCTCGATTATCAGATTCAACCGGTTCCAGGTCCGGGCGCGGATCCCCGCGCAATTCTCCGGCGTGATGACCTCCCGAATATCGGTGAACAAATCAGCCCAGCATGAAGAATCAGGAGAGATCAGGTTCACCCGGAAGATCCGATTATCGTCGGCCACGGCGTCGACCTCCGGGGAAATCGCGCTGAACATGAACATGCTGCGCATCTGGAACGATTGCCCCTTGCCGTCGATCGTGCCTTTCGCGACGATCGGGGCGTCGTCCGACGTGCTCATTCTCATCAACGAAAACAACGCCTCACGATTCCGGCGTTTTCGGTCGGTATCCGTCTCGGCCTCGTCAATCACAATCCCGCAGGCATCCACCCCGATCCGCTGGCGCACCCCGGCCTCGGTGGATTCGCCGCCTGAGACGTGCAAGGGCCGCGCTAATGGCGTTATTACATAATCTAATATGGTAGACTTGCCCGATCCACTCTCGCCTGTCAGGAGGGCAGCGGGGCGCCATGGGAGCGCACCGGCGAACGGGGCAAGTATCGCCCAGCCGAGCACCCGAATATGATCCAGCTCAGTTTCGAATGACAGCCTGGTTGTAACGGCGGCGATCTTGCGCGCGATCTCTGGGCTGGCCTCCTCCCCCAGAATACCCATATTTTGACGCGGGCGCCGCACGTACAGCCGATCAGGGGAAATATCGCCGATCGTTTTCTGGCCGTCATGGTAGCAGATCCGCCCGTCTTTTTCCCTCCATGCTCCGCGCCCCCGGACGCTTGAAGCGTCGAAATCCCTGAACATCGCCATCTGCAGGACGTAATCGATCGCGGAATCCCACGTCACTTTTCCCTTGTGTCCGTATTCTGACTGCCAGTACGGCTCGCCCGCGATCGCCAGGAGGTGAGACTTGGACAGCGAAGTCGGAGCAACCTGAATCATCCGGTCGCCACGTCCGATAAACGCTGCCCGGCCATCATCTCCGATCCCGAGCACAATAAACGGGAGGTTTTCGGGATCGCGCGTCTTCTCACGGATCTTTTGCTCGGCTTCCTCTTGGGATACCGGCGGGATCATCTCCGTTGCGGTCAAAATATATTCCGCGAGTTTTTCCGGTGTCGTCACCTCGAGCGCCTCAACAATATCCGCGCCGTCCGGTTTGACATTCCGGGCGGCGGGCAATGGCTTGACGATCTTGGCGTGTGGCAGAATTTTCTTGATCTCGATCGCCGCCTCGTAACCCGGTTGTTTATCCCAGGGGCGCCCTTGCCCGCCCTTGTTCCGTTTTACATCGTCGTCGGGATAGATGTACACAACCCGATCTTTGAGCACAGACCAATCCGGGCGGGTGGCTCGGTTTGTTCCACCGTTCCAGGTCACAACTACAAATCCGGGTATCTTCTCAGCGGCGGCGGCTGTTTTGCACCCCTCGACTATCAGGACGGGCGTGTCAGGCTCGGAGACGATCCGATCCATACCATACAGCACATGAGGCGCGCCGGCCGTTCTGAGAGTCACCCCGTCGAACCAGAATGATATGACAGATTTTTTCTCTCCCGTCTCAAATCGGCCGTCGACTATGATCACGAGCCCGGCGGCGTCCAGATATTTCCACGCCCGGACGAATTTTCCCCACCCGGATTTTTCCGTGCGTTTTTGAAATTCCTCCCGCGTGTAAATCATACGGGCTTTGTCGTTCGGAAGGGGAACGGCGGCGGCGGGTTTTTTTGATCTCCCGGCGGCCTTGGCGTTATCCGGTTTCCAGTCGTCGCCAATGCCGAGTCGAGCGCAAATCTCTTTTTTCTGGTCGACGAACCCGGCGATCCCATGGAGCAACCCGGCGACATCATAAATATCCCAGGTTTTATCGCACACGGGGCAATAGACATGGAGCGAATCATCGTAAAAAACCGCGCTCGGGTTATCGTCCGCATGATCGGGAGATGGACATTGTAAGACCGGCGGGCGCTTGGTTGTGTCGATTACAACACCGCAAGCGCGCAGATAGTCTTCAAGCCGTGGTTTCAAGTCGCTGGCGTCGATCTTTGTCATCAAGTGCCCACCGGAGTTAGAGATCGATTATATTATGTCGTCGGGTTTTTTGTCACTCTCTGAAATGGGATCGGGATTATCGGCGGCGGGCGCCTCTCCGGTTTTCTCCATCTTCGCGGCGATATCCCCGGCGGATGTTCCGGCGGGTGCCGTCGAGACGTTACTCGAATCCTCGGCGTAGAACTCAGCGGCGATTGCCTCCTGTTCATCGACCGTCTCGTTCTGGTCGTGCTCCATGAGCATCTTTCTGTATCCGAGATCATCTCCACCGAGTTCCCGGCGTAGCTTCGCCGCCTCGAGCGCCTTGTGTTGTGTCGCGATAATATCCGCCGCCCTCAATTCGACGTGGCAACAGTAGACTGTCAGCGCTCCTTGGCCCGGCGGTTCGACCGTGATCGGCTTGACCCGGAGCCACAAGGGCAAACCGCGCAACGTCCCGCAGATGGTTTGGATCTGCAGGAGCGATCCGATCATTTGGTTTATGGAGATCATGCTGGTTGTTCGCCAGATATGAACGGCGCCCGCGATCGAGGAATTCGGGACGGCGATCGAACAGAACAGCTTTCCATTCGGCTTGCATTTTGGGCCTTCATTGGCCTGGAGGTAAGGACACGGGCATTCGATGGTTTTGGATTCGCCCGTGTATTGCTTTTCCTTTATCTCCCGGCGCAGCGCCTTTTCACCATCGCCACGGCAAGCACAGCGCCGCCCGGAATATAGGGCGTAGGAAGTGGGGAACACCTCGTCGATATTGTCAGAATGCAGAATGATCGGGATCGCCCGGATTTTCTTGTCAGAATCGCGCTCCATGTTTTTCATGATCTCGCCGTCGATCTCGAGATCTCCGGCCTCGTTTCGTTCGGTGTGAGTTATCAGGAAGTGGTCAAGTTTTTGGGGCAGTCGGTATTTCGTTTTGTTTTTCGATTCCCGCTCCGGTCCGAGGCCGCCGATCTTGATTTTTCCAGCCTCGGCCAGTCGTGGGGTAATTCCTTTTATCATTGTCGTTCTCCTGTTCTGGTTCGTTGTTTTCGTTCGTTTATCAAAGTCCGATACGTGCCCGCGCCCATTCTCCCAGATCTTCACCCCTCACGAGTGCGAGGATGGCTTCGATTTTGACGAGGGCGTCGTCGTTTCCGAACACCAGCACCGTTCCCGGCTCGAGATCTTCGGGGTTCACTTCTTCCCGGCTGGTTAGTATTTCCGTTATCTGATCCGCGATCCTCCCGATATCCGCGATCCTCACGTCGCGATCCACGAGTTTCTTTTCCACGGCCTCCAGGTCTGCCAGCTTGGCGGATCGGCGGGGTGCGCGGGGTGGTTTTGCGTCCCTCGTGGGTTCGGGTTTGTCCTTGCCTGTTTGGTCCTTGCTCATGTTCTTTTCCTTTCAAAAGCCCTCGCGGGCTGGGTTATTAATCCGTGTACCCGAATTCGATCCGGGTGACAATTGTGTAGGGATAGATCTTCATGTGTCTGCAAAACATATCCACAAACGCAGTCGGTGCCAGATCTGGAAATCCTTCTTTGGCCGTGGCGCCGGGTTCATCCACCATGTCGTTGAGTTCCTCGCGCCGAACATCCATGATCCTCAACGGACCCCGGATCGGCTCGACCTTTTCACCCTTTTTTAATCCCATGCCCTTGACCACGGGCCGCACCAGCTCGCCGGGAACGAGAAACTCCCAGCCCAGGCGACGGGTTACGGTTTTTGACTTATCCCGGATCTGGTCGGTTGTGATACTGAATGACATGTTTCTCATCTCGGAAACTCCCTCGGCCAATCGAAATCAGGATCGGCGCGTCGCATATTGTCTTTTACGAAACAGGGGATCTTGTTTGCCGCATACCACCGCACGATCCGCTGGGCGGCTTGAACCAAAAATATAGGAACACGCTTTCGCCCTCCCGTCTTGGCACCAATCACAACCCAATCGAGGCCGCGCAAGCAACCTGGATCGAAACGACTATCCAAAAGCGGCTCGACGGACGCCCAAAGAAGCGGCTGGTTTCTCGGTTCCCATAGGAGGCGATTATTCAGCAACGTATCGATCCGGTGGGCGTCTTCATCTCGGGATAAGCTCACGCCAAGATGAACATTGGACGGCCATTCAACTTCATGGCTCAATAGGTCCGGGCGTTTTGTGAGGATTTGGAAGGTGTGTTGTGGGAGACCGGTGCAGAGTCGGGCGATGGCCTTCTGTGTTTCTTGCGTCCGAATCACGTCCGGCCCTGGATGTTCACCATCGAAGAAATGAGCCATCCCCTCAAAACACATCTCCCCCATTGATCCAACAAACACACGGCGTGGTTTTCTGGTACGCGCCAGACGATCCTTTTCTGCTTGCAAAACGTCCATGTGAAACGCGGGCGCAAATGGATCCCCGTCGCTGTTCTCGGCAACCCTCCGATATTTCGCGCCGCCTGGCATGGCAGCGAGTCGCTTTGCCATCTTCCGGGCGTAGCAGAACGAACACCCGTGGCGGCATCCGGTGAACGGGTTGATAGTGTCACCCCCCATGAGCCAATCTATTTTTGATTTGGTCATTTATTCTCCATTTGCCCTGTCGATTATTTCTAGATCACCGCTCGCAAACCAAGCAATAACCCGTCCCACCTGGCCATCAACAGGAATCCACGCGGTTTCGCCCGGATATGGATCATCATCTTCCATCTCCCATCCGTGTCGAAATTTCAAGATCCGCCCTTCAAGTTGTTTGGCTTCTTCCTTCAAGGGGCGTCCTCTATATCTCGGCCTTTGTTTTATTCGTGCTTTCATTATTCCTCCAAAAGTACCCGTTTACATTTTCCGCAACGGAGAATCCCGTCCCTTAAAATTTTGTAGGAAGGTCCACAATCTGGACAAGGTTCAACCTCTTGACATCGCGCCTCGAATATTTCTTCTTTATTTCTAAAATGTTCTCCGGCCGCGCATTCACTCACGCCTTTATTGTCCCAGACCATTTCTTTGACGATCTTTCCACAATAAAGACATGAAAAGAGATTCCATGCAAAACCAGCATCGGGAGAATCCCACACCCTTGTGAGATCCATCCCTTCCCCGTCACAGCAAACAAATTCACCGTCGAGCCTTTGTAATTTTTCTTTCATCGAAACGTCTTCCCGTCATACTGACACAACTTGTTTCCGCGCATGTCCCTTAAAACGATTTTCTCCACCGAATCATCATCCACGGGGCGATCGGCGCGGGCGTTCATCTCGGCGATCAAAAGCGTTTTCAACTGGTTTTTTCTTTTGTTGATCTTCCTGGATTCTTCGTTAATCGCCTTGTATTCCGTGGCCCAACGATCCAGCTTTTCATCGGCGATCACCGTGCCCTTGGGAGCGGTTACAAGCATGCGGACATCGGCATAATTCGCAGGTTCCGGCGGCTCTTCGCCCAATACATTATTCGCCCAGAAATCGACATACGCCGGGAGCATGGCGGCGTGAAGCTCCTTGTTCGCTTCGACGTGGTATTGATGGAAATATCCCATGTCGTTAAGCACGCCCGCCCAATCTCCGGCAACCCAAACAGGATCGATCCCCATGGCCTCCCAATCGTCTTGACGGTTCGGAAATACAAGGACCGAGACGATCGCACGGGCGGCCCCGGTCACAAGTAATTGATGTTGAACTTGTACCATGTAATTCTCCGGGATCCGGTCGCTCCCAGGTTCACCCCATTCGTCGCGGAATGAATAGATCGTGGTGGTTTTCCCCTCGTGGAGGGTGGCTCCCGCCATGCTGGACATCCCGGAATCATCCTTGTAAATCCCGTCGACATGACAGGTGAGGTAATTCAGTTGCGGGTGCTCGAACGCCCGTTCCCTGTCGTATATCTCGCCGTCCGTCGCCATTTCCGCGAGCGTTATTACCTCGAATTCGAACGCCGTTCCCCATTTTGTTGCGGCGTTCCCCTCGAATGCCTCGTATTTGAATCCGTGGCGCTCGCTGAATCCCGGCGATCGTTCTTCCATGATGTCGAGCCACACCCCGGCGCGGGTTTTGAACGTATTAAAACCGAGTATCGCAGCGGCGCGGGAGCCTGATATGCCGGATGGAATCGAGCCCATTATTTTACCTCCTCATACAGATATGACCAGCCGCGTTTTTGGGCGTTGCGTTCTTTTGTCAAGCCGCTTTCATACGGGCCAGCCGCGCGATCCCGAGCTGCTATCCCCTCGCAGATTTCCCGGCGGGCATCATCCCGCTGTTGACGCAGGCCGGGGGCGCAAACCGTAGTATCATACACGGGGTAATAAGGCTTGCCGCCTGCCATGCAGGATACTTGGTAATGGTGACTGATAGGCCTCGGGGATGTATATGAGGAGGGGCACTTGCCGAGATTACACATGGGCTCCCCTTTCACCAGCTTGTATTTGATTTTAGGCATTATCGACCTCCACCCACGGTCTCTCGTCGTATACCGCCACCTCGTCGAGGTCCACGTAGCTACCCTTACCCTTGGTTTCCACCATCTGGCCAAGGGTGAACCCGCAAGCGGGTCCGAAAGTGACCGCCGTGATTTTGCAGTCTGCGGGCAATCCTACCGGGACGTGAATCATCGTGTCGCCGAGATAGAAGTTCACCTCGCACAGATCATGTCGGCGTATCCATGCCTTGAACCGATACCGCTTGCCGTTGTTCGCCGTGAAGGTCTGATCGATGTGCTCCCACGGCTGGCGCTCTCGGGGCGTTGGCGTTGGTTCGCCCAGCAGCATCGCCGGGGCCACGATCGCGGCGCCGGTAATCAATCCCATGGATTGAAGAAAACCGCGCCGGGTCAATATGCTTTCACGTTCGCCTATTTTCTTACCCACAAACCACCTCGCCTTCCAATAACTGATAAATCAGATTTGTATATCGAATGAAACCGACGGGCTGGGCGCGGGCCGGGATCGGTAGATATTGAACCATGTTTCCGTTGGCGTCTCGACCTTTGAAGGTCATTTCGCAAGGTTTATTCTCGCAAATTTTATCTTCCTTCGTGAGACACGCCTTGTTCATCACCTTCCAGGGAGCCGCGCCCAGTTCCTCCATGTCGGCGTCGACCATTTCGTCCCTCGAATCCTCCCGGATCTTCTCGCCGTTCCATTTCCATGTGATTTTGAGGCGGATCATTCGGGCGTTTTCCTCTTTCTCCATTCGGCGTTTGAATATGTGTATAGGGCGGGATTATTTTCGGTATTCGGGTCTAGCACAAACCAGCCGCCGATCGTTTCTACCACCTCAACGGGTATCCAGTCTTGAGGATCGGAAATACCCTTCCACCGATATTCATAAAACCCCGGCTCGGTGGGGAGGGCGCCGGGTTCCAACTCCTCCTGTTTTCGCTCCTGGATGAACCGTTCGAGATTGGCGCGCCCCTCGGCTGCTTCTACCCGTTCCTTCTTTTCATCCATGCCGCTCGCCGCCTCCAATTTCGCGACCACCTCGGCGCGGGTGCCTTTAACCCTAACGATGGATTCGGCAATTCTCATGATTGCATCGCCAGGTTGTGCGGCCTTATAAACCGCATCAACCCGTTCGGCCCTGATGGATATCGTTTCTCCGGTGTCACTATCCTCGAATTCTACAAATTTCATACAGCCTCCCTTAATGTTTCTTCCATCCGCTGGCGTAACGCGCCGATCGATTTCCGGGCAATGTATTCCACCGCCGATGAGAAAATATGATAGTAAGGATACAGGAGGATCGCCGCTTCCTCCAGGGCCGTCGATGCGGTTTTCATCTTATCGATCGCCTTTATCATATCACGGCGTTGCGTGGGGATCATGGAATTACTCCCCCAACCCCTCGACGTCTTTTCCCAACGCCCACCACAGCGCCTTGAGGCCATCCATGGCGGTGAGCGCATTCGTGTTGTGAGCGATCGCCATCTCGATCGCCGCACGGGACCGGACACGCATTTTCTGACCGTCTGTCGGCTTGTTCTTCGCTACCTTGACCGCACGCCTCACGGTCGGTTTGTGGCCCTCCTGGGTCAACGTCGCGAGCTTCTCGGCTTGTTCGGCCCTCGGGAGATCCGCCAGCTTCCCGGCGGCGGTCGCGCCTACCTTCCCGGATTTTACAGCGGCCTTGACTTCCGGCGCCAGATCCAACAGTTTCAACCAGTTTTTGATCGTCTGCTTGACTACCCCGAACGCGATCGCCGCCTCGTCATCCGATCCGCCAAGCGCGAGAAACCGCTCCAATTTCTTCGCCTTTGCGAGTGGGTCGTCGTCTTGACGGTGTTCGTTCGCGCTGATCATCGCGATATAATCGCCGAGCTCGTCGGCCTTCCTATATATTGCCTGTATGCGTAACGGGATTTTGGATCCTTCCGCCAATAACCGTTTTTTCGCTTCTCGCGCGGCCTTCACCCGTTGCCGGCCGTCGATCACGTAGGGACGCCCATCGGCATCCTTGCCCAGAATGACCGGCTCAAGCACGCCGTGACACATGATACTCAGTACCAGCGATTCGAGCACCGGGAGATCCATGCGCTTGTCTGTGAGCGATAAAACCAGCTCGTCGGGATCGAATTTAAACAGATCGCCAGTCGTTACTTGAAAAACTTTATTCGCCATTTTGTTACTCCTGTTTTGCGTCGAGGTGCCCACCCCGGCGGGTTGAAAATCGTATTTACTCGGAATTCTCCCCAAACATCTCCATAACATCCGCCGGGATGATGATCGACCTCGAAACGCCGGTCAGACCGATCCAGCCGGACAGCGCGATCCCCCGCAGGTGATGATGAACGCCCGACGGGTTGAGCCCCATCTTCCGGGCGAGTTCCTCCATGCTCGGTTGATAACCATTCTCACGGACGAACTGGACCAGCGCGGCGATCACACGCTCCTGGGCCGGTGTCAGCTCGGTGCGGTCGGAGGCGTCCCTGATATGGCTATCCATGGGAGGGATCCTTGGACATGGATCGGGCGG
>Ga0307378_10000964_pt1 | contig 47685 bp, 33 predicted proteins | sample UN1MG_FD_202238 | JGI IMG/M metagenome (GOLD analysis project Ga0307378, IMG submission 202238) | Soil microbial communities from Risofladan, Vaasa, Finland - UN-1 | ecosystem: Environmental > Terrestrial > Soil > Coastal area > Acid sulfate soil | place: Finland: Risofladan, Vaasa | collected... | reverse complement strand
GTACTACTACCTTAAAGGGTGATGTGACTACAACGGCAGCAGCGGGCCTTGATATATCCAATAATGCCATTGTACTTGATGGTCTTAATGTAGTAACAACTAACTCGGGCATAGTGAGATTCAACGGCCCGACAGACCTAACCACAGCAGCTACAGACATTGATGCAGAGGGCACAATCACCTTTACCGACACATTAACGTCATCGGTTGGCGGCGCATTGGCTCTGACACTGGAGTCGGATGTGGACATAGATTTTGACGATAAAGTAGGAGATGGCGCCGACAATGAGTTGGGCGCGATATTGATAGATACGGCGGCAAACGTCACGGCCGATGATACCATAGAGGCAGCCAGCCTGGTTCAGACCACCGGAACAGGTACTACTACCTTAAAGGGTGATGTGACTACAACGGCAGCAGCGGGCCTTGATATATCCAATAATGCCATTGTACTTGATGGTCTTAATGTAGTAACAACTAACTCGGGCATAGTGAGATTCAACGGGCCGACAGACCTAACCACAGCAGCTACAGACATTGACGCTGACGGTACAATAACGTTTGCCAATACATTGACGTCATCTAGTGGGAGCGGATTGGGCTTAACGCTGGAGTCAGACGCAGACATAGATTTTGATAATACGGTAGGAGCAGGTGCAAACAATGAGTTGGGCGCGATATTGATAGATACAGCAGTAAATGTAGAGGCAGATAGTACCATAGAGACAGCGAGTTTGGTTCAGGCCGCAGGAACAGGCATAACGACCTTGCATGATGATGTAACAGCGGCTGTAGAAATTGAATTGAACAGCAACACTACAGTGGCAGATGGTAAGACAATCAAGGCTGGTAACGATTTGAAAATGGGTGCGGGTAAGACATTGACTGGTGAGGGTGACTTGATATTGGAAGCAACCGCTGGAGGAATAACTGAAATCGGCGGTGATAATAAAGTCCAAATTAAGATGGCCGCTGATGATAAGACCCTCACACTGAATCAGAATGATTCAATTGACATGACTAATTTCTATGTGACCAATAAAAGTGATGTTACTGACCTTAGTGCAACTGACCTTGTTGCAAATAGCACCGTTGGTTCAGTTAGCGTAGTATCTGGAGATGATAACCCTGCTGATAAGTGGAAATCCATAACGGCCACCGCTGACAGTGGTATTACACTGCAAGGCATTGGCAATATAACGACAAACGCTTTAACTTCAACGAACGGCAACATCGATATAAAGTCAAAAACAGCCGTGGCATTAAATGGCCTCGTAACAACACAAAATGGCGGCGGTGTAACTGTGACGGCACAGAGTGATGTTACAACACAGAAGCCTATTACCACTGAAGCTCTAAGTGTAACAACGAACAGCAACATTGAAATACGTTCATATAGTGGCGACCTGAATATCAACGACAACCTAACGGCCAAAGGTGGCGGTGTAAAACTCGTTGCTGATGACGGCAATATATATTTGTCCGGCGCATCACTTAATATAATCGGCACTTCTGATGGTACTACAGGTGTTACACTGCCTGCCGGCATCGGCAAGGCAGCAATCGTTATTTGGAGTAAATTAAAGGACTTGAATTTAGGCTCAAATGCTACTTTGACGGCTAATGGGTCGTATGATGATAGCGTATTTGATGACCGTGCAAGCGTTAGCTTCTTACCACCTCCGCCAAATACCGTTGAAGCGGGTGAGCCGATTGATATTGCAATTTATTTAGGTAGTTTCAATCACAGTGTACCGGGAGCCGGAGGCGATTTAACTGTTGACTCCACTGTTTCAATGGCCGCTAATGGCACAATGGTTATTGATGCGTATGATACAGTTCATGCTTTCGGAAGTAACTTTACAGGTTCTGCTCCCTGGAGCGTCATAACAAATCGTTTAGAGGTAGTTTCGCGGCAATCACCAACCTTGGACTACGCTGCACAATACGATACACTACCTCATGCTGATGAGGCTCGTTTAGATATGGCTCCACCCTGGTTTGGAGGCAAAACATATATATTGCGTGGTTTAAAATTATTAGCAAAAGTTCTTGCTAAGATTGAGCCTGTTCCGCTGGTGCTGCCCAAGCCTTTGGCACCGGAGGATCAGGGCCAGGTACAGATCGAGAGAAGAGATGCGGAAGTACTGGGACTGGGAGACAAGCCAGAATTGGCCAGGGCTTATCAGCCGTCGCTTAATACCGACCTGAATCTGGACAAGGCAGCCCAAATACTTTATGTATTGATGCCGATCCTCAGGGACAGCAGCAGGATTGCTATCCTCGACAGAATAGTTGTCGAAATCTGGCAAGATGTGGATCAGCCGATTGCCCCAGAACAAGAGGCTATGATTGCTCAAAGAATTGCGGGAACCCCAGCCGAAGAATGGGTTGCTGCTCTGACGGAGTATGTAGATGTTATGAGCACGATGGTCGGCCGCCCCAAGACAGCATCTGTTCTATGGGTTATGCAAACCTATGTAATACCGCAAGCAGAAGAGGGCTTACTTCAGGACCAGACAGTGGCCTTCCTTGAAGCGCAAATTGATTGAAAAACTTGGTGATTGAGCAACGCTGCAAAATCAAGTGAACTAAAGTGCCTAAAGTGAGCTAAAGTGAACTAAAGTGAACTAAAGTTATCTTTCTTCTTAACTTTAGGCACTCTAAACTTTAGTCACTTTGATCTTGCTTCGGTAGGTTTTAGGTACGTTTTGATGCGCAGCCTGTGAGCTGGTTTACTTGGCCGGCACAACGACGCGGAATCCGACGTCGCAGGCTGTTTCGTTGAATTCTACGATATAATTGGATGGGTCGGTCAGCAGTACGTATTCCGGCGGAGCCAGGCAGGAACCACCGCAGATTACGGACCGGGTGCCATCTTGGCACCATTCCCATACGTTTCCAATCATATCGTAAAGACCCCAGTTATTGGTTTTTTCGGCGTGGTCAACCGGCCAGGCCGAGCCATAAGCTTCTACTTCATGGCTGGTCTTGGTTGAGTCAATCCGAGTTTTCTGTTGAACAAAATCCTCGGGCTTAGCTCCCACTGGCGCAGGGACCTTTTCAGCGACGAGACTCTCTATTTTGTCCCTATTTATTAGTTGATTGTTATAATCATCTGCCACAGCCCTCCAATGACTCCCTCTTACATGCGCGTAGTTTGCAATCTCTGACAGGTTGTTTCCCCAAGGATGTATGTTATCTGTATCTGCCCTGCATGCATATTCGTGCTGTGAAGCGGCGGGTAATTGTCCGCCAAGCCAATTGGCGTAAGATTGTGCTCCGGCATGGGTCACCCACGTCACAGGAATATCATCGTTTCCTTGAATTACATCAAAACTTTTACCGTCCCATATTATCTTACAAGCACGAACCGGATCTTCATATTTACGTGAGCGTATCAGTATATTGTTATTTTGGTCCACAAAAAGAGTAGACAATCCTGCAGTCCTTGCCCTTGCAGCCGGTGTTTTTTCCAGGAACAGCCGATATTGAGCGTTACTTGCTTCAAATATAGCCATATAAAATGGCTCAGGATTGCTGGAGCTGGCGGGGATGAATCTAAGTATCACGCTCGGATCTTTCTTCGATACGATGTATCTTGGCCAGCCGACATTCTTGGTTTTACTGAGGTCGACCGCATGAAAGAAACTGAGCCATTCTGTATCTTCGCTTTTGACTGCCTGTCTTATCTGCTCCCAGCCGGCAATTTCGACCGTCTTGCTGAAGAGTTCTCCGAGTTGGGAAAGCGGCAGTTTGTTTATGACTCCTGTGAGTCTCGAAAACCCCAGGAGGCTCTCGGCGGAACCTTGGACGAATTTAAAAACGGCACTGAGAAGCGGCTCCTTCTCAGTGATAGACTGAAGACGACTGATATTGATAGGCTCAAAATCTGCACTTATTTCCGTTGTTGTGGCAAAAACGAGACGTTGGATTTTGCCTTCCGACAATTCCAGAAACTTACAGTATTCAGGCTTGATTATCGACCTGACCGCCGCTTCATGATTAAGCAAGGTTTCCCAGAGATTACTACATATACTCGTATCAAACTTTTCTTTGTTTTTTTCGATAGCAGGTAACGCGAGCATTGCGTTTATTTGCTGCGCGGTTTCAGTAAGCTTGTCATACTCTTGTTTGAGCTTTTCGACTGATTGTTCTGCAGAGCCGGTCTGTTTGCCGCCGAGCGCTTTTTCAAAAAGTTTTGTGATGCCGGTAATTCTCGAAACGAGATTCTGTTTTGAAGCGCCGGCTTGCTTACGGCGGAGCTCATCTTCAATAAGCTGTGTGATTCCCGTGATTTTGTCGTTCCACTGGTAGCCCTCACGCGGGTCTTCCACTATCTTGTAGTCCTCGACCTCTTTTGACCAGGCCTCGACGGTCACCTCAAGGTTGTTGCTTGATATCGAAACATAGGACTTATAAATATCACTTTCCGCCCAGAAAAGGTCTTTGCGGAACTTATCCTTTTGCCAATCCTCTTGTGATACATAGTCGGCAAGTTTGTTAGTAATATTCTCAAGCGCCTCAAGCTCCACCAACGTTTTCCGGCTGTTGATTTCCGTGGAAACAAAGCGGGTGATATCAGCAAGTATCTTGTCCTCCGCGTGATTCTGTTCGACGGTCTTTCTGAAACGCTCGATGCTTGCCTTCTTGAAAATTATCTCACGTTCAAGCGCGGTCTCTGCAAGCATTGTTAAAAGCTTCCCTTCGCGGTCGGTGTCTCCAATTTCTCTGAATTTGCTTTTCAGCCTTTCCTGAATGCGCCTGTCAATATCGAAGTCTTCAGTTTCGGTCGGCCACGGCGGGTTCAAAAGCTCGCCAAGCTTTAGCCAAGCAGCATACACTGCTTCGGTGTACGATTCATCTCCAAGAGCTATATCTGCAAGTTTCTGTCTATCATTGGATTCTTCGATCTCTACAAGCCTCGCGAGCCTCTCAGTCAGAATTGCAAGTACCTCGCTAATTTTCGCTTCTCTAATAGTGGTGGTGTTTCGCCACTTCTCCCACAATGATCGAATGTTTTCATCAATTTCCGGCAGCTCGTCACTTAGAAGATAGCAACCGTCGAGACCGTCCTCTATCTTATTAAACGCTTCCAGGATTCTACCGAAATCATTCCGCCGCTTTTCAAATTCAGAGAATTTGTTTCGGCGAAACTCCTCGAGCAATGGGTCACTTATATCCGGAACCTCGTTATGCAACGGCACTTTTTCTAAAATACTTTCTATCGTTTCCTTTCTTTCTTCATCATAAACTTCTTTGAGTTGTCTGTTCCAACCTTTTTCTTCCAGTTTAGCATCAATTTGTGAAGGCAATCCTCTCAGTAATTCTTCGTCTAATTTGACAAGGTTTTCTTTTGTATCTTTAATTCTTTTCCGGAGAGTTTGGTATAAAATCTTGTTTTTATCAAGTTCGTCTGCTGTAAGTCCCCTGATCACTTTGTCTCGCAGCTCAATCCACTTCTCATTTAATGCTTCAGACGAGGCGATCCGTGAGTCTTCACTTATCCTCTGGACCCATTCTTTGGGTGTTTCTATCAAAGAGATTGCTATTTCGTTGATTTTCACAATGACAGGCTGGAGGTCATTAATCTTCTTGTTAATCTCATCTTGTTCTTTTTTTATGCCTCTGAATTTTCGCATTGCTTCAATATCCGGCTGCACTTGCTCCAGATTCTTTGCACATTCGTCAGCAGGTTGGGGATTGTAGCCTTTTGCTTCTTCAATATTATTCCTGGTTCGATTGACTAATTCATCGAGCTCATCACGCGGATCAGGAACCAGAAAATAATAGTCCTTAATTATATCAAGCCTTTCAGCGAAAGTTTTGTCCGTTAAGGTTTCTGTAGAGTCATTTCCATGGTCATTTAGAAAAGCCTCTTTATCAGCCTTTTGCCAAATATTTTCAGTAGATTTAGCAAGATTATCGACTGAGCGGCTTATCTGTTCAAGTTCGCGATCGAGAATACCCATATCGGCAGAAGCAAGTTTTGATTGGATATAATCGGGATATTTTGCAAGAATTGGGTCACCAATATTTTCGACAGTCTTCTGGTTTTCTTCGAGTTTTTGCCAATCATCTTCAATTAATTTGGTAAGTTTATCGGCCTGGCTGCTTATCTGTTCAAGTTCGCTGCCGAGGATATCCAGATCGGCAGAAGCAAGTTTTGATTGGATGTAGTCGGGAAATTTGGCAAGAGTTGGGTTACCGGTGCTTTTGATAATGTTCTGGTTTTCTTCGAGTTTTTTCCAATTATCTTCTATAGACTTGGCAAGTTTACTGCTCAACTGCTCTCTTTTCCACAGTTCATCACGGAGTTTTTTGTAGATGTCGTTAACGTCTGCTTCGCCGGCCTCGCCGAGAACCAAAGCTGGTTCCTGGTTAACGTAATCACGAAATCGAGAAAGGATCGGCTCGCCAGCTATTTCAACAGCTTTCTGGTTATCTTCGATCTTTGTCCAGAGAGACTTAATATCATCCAAACTGGGCTGAAGCTCGAGGATTTTAAGCACATTTTCGACAGCAATGTTTGGGTCGGGTTTTACATCATCGACCAAATTTTGGAGATATGTGGCAGACCTTTGCCAGCCCCGTTTTGTGAAACTATCTGCAGCATCATATATCTCTACCAGCAAAGGCCATTTCTGATACTCTTTTCTGTCTACCGGCGAGTTGGGGTCGTTGTAGAATCTGAACGAGTTTGGGTCGGCTTTTGGGTCAAAGAAGTACTTGATATTTTCAATTGCTATAAGTGCATTGATAGTTTTGTTTTCCTTAATATTGAAATCGTCGATGTCTTCTTCGGTCTCGATTTTGTTTAGGTCCTGTTCCAGAACATTGTTATCATACGCCACTTCATAGGGATACGACGCTTCGTTGACTTTTTTCACTATGATGCTCAGATATTTATTGCTCTTCCATAATTTTTCTTTTTCATTGCCTTTAGGCAATCCTAAGTCACTCCGCAGACCTTCGACCAAGTCCACATACTCTGCAAATAACTGCTTCCAATCTCTTATGTTTGCAGACTTGGAAGGAAATATGTCTGGTCTTATAATCAAGATAGCAACACAGGCAATGACTATAAGGCCTGCAGCGATAAGCAAGCGACGGGGTGAAATGACCGGTTTTATTTTTTTTAATCGAGCCAGCTCTTCAATGAGCGTCTCAACAGTCATCGAACCTGGCTTAATGTGGGCATTCAACAACCGATTGCACAGGTTTCTCCAATCCTTTGCCAGTTTTCCCAGCTTGGCCCACTCCTTTGTGTCAGGCACTTGCCAGCCGTCCACGGCAGGCGACGGTCGGTGAATTATAAGCTGATAAATGAACTCCGCTATGTCCCGAAGATCGCTGTCCCAGTGTACTGCCGTATCGATGTGTTCTTCCGGCAACGGATCAGACAATGCTATTTTCGCCTGCGAAATATCTCCCTCGCCGGCAATGAGAATATTAGTAGCTTTGAGATTCCCGTGTGGTCGCCCGCATGCTTGTTTTAACTCAACCAAGCCCTTGGCGACCGACTCGACAATCTCACAAAGGGCTTGTGTGGTAAGCGCGACACGAACATCAATGAGTTGTTGAAGCGAATGGTCGTATTTATCCGTGACGTAAAATGCTCCATCAGGGATTGAGCCGCACTCATAAATGGGTGCCCAATATTGAGCATCACCTGCGGCAGTTTTTTGCTGGACGTGAGCACTGCTGAGAAACAGTTCAGATTCGTTTTTTACTTGTTCTGTTTCCAGCAGAAAAGTAGAAGGCTGAAAAACCTTGATGGCAAATTTTTCTGCAGGATCGTCTGCAGCCCGCCCACTATAAAGTACAGTAAATCCACTGTGGTGAAGCTCATGAACGGTCTCATAGCGGCCAATGCTTGTCATTCATCCCTTACCTTTCTAAACCGAAATGGGACCAAATTCTAACCACCTTTTTATTTCGGAATGGTCAAAGGAACAATATTGCCGCCTTCAATCCTTATATTGATTGTTGTTGGACGCAATCCCCAATCTTCGGAACCTATAGCAGGCAATATCAGACGCCTTGCATCGGCGTTACCAGGAAGATCGGAAAATATGCCTCGCAGGTCTGCCAAAACAAACAAGTACTCAGCTTTCCTGCTTTTCCACACACCCTGAATGGAATCTTTTTTGGCGAGGGCTATTTCACAGGGCCCTTGTCCGAATTTGATCACATGTGTATAGGCTTTAGCACTTTTTCTCAGTTCGTTTTCGGGTGGTGTCCAGTATTCGGTCATTGACATCGTTTCCCAAGTATCCTTCTCGTACCTGTTGACTCCTACCAGATGAACCTCTACGGATTTTTTACAAATGTCATCGGCTGCTATTACGTTAACAACTTGCCGAGAGCATCCTCCCGCCAGTAGGCCAACCAAAAGCAATCCACACACTTGACCTTTCAATAATCCTGTTTTCATAGTAAACTCCTTATCATTTCTTATAACTATTTGTCCAACATTTCCTTAGTTCGACAGCACTACTTTGGTTATGTATCTCCCGCTGTGAATGCTTATCTATGTGAGGTACCTTTGGATCACGCAGGAGATTTCCTGATTAGATTTCCAGTCTGCGACGATCAGGCTGCGAGTTCTTAATATCAGGTTGTCCAAATCAGCGATCGTTCGTTCAAAAACCTTGTGAAGACCTCCTTGTTGAGCATCGCCGTAATCTTTACATTCGGTGTCCGGACCTAATCCAGGGAACATTCGCAAGATAATGGCCAGTGTTGTCCACCACAGTTCAGAAGGAATGAGACTAAAAGCCTCGTCAGATGTTATCTTATCGAAGGTTAAATGGTGGGGCCCCAACGACTCAAGCCATCGGTCATCCTTGTTGAATCTATCGCTTATACGCATCTCCAAGCTTGTCGATTCATCATAATCGGCTTCAATTTGGCGGGGCAGACTTAGCGTTTCATCAAGGACCACAGGCAGACTGTTGGTATTATCAACAAGAAGAATTCTTACAGCTATAACAGCTAAGGAGTATAGGTCACAGGGGCTGCTCAAAAGTGGTATAACCTCAAATGTTACCTCAGGTATTGGTACTCCTTCAGCGGCGCGCAAATCCGAGACCTTGGTATCATCCATATTCTGAGCTACTGTTCGAAATCGCCATTCGCCAGGCGCCATTGCCGAATCTGATTCGAGATGAGCGTAAAGATTGACCTGGCCACAAGCAAGATTAAGTCGAAACCAGACAAGATCGTTTCTCGTCATCTCGATGCGTTCCTGGGTTGTAAACGTACCCTCAATAGATGTTGTATCACTGGTGTCGGGTAAGACCTGGCGTATGCGAATAGATGCCCGTCCTTTTGTCGGTAGAGAGGTAACAAGCGGACGGTATATCGATGTTCGGCCTTCAACTGCGGGCAAAAAGTATTGTAGGTCGCTCCTTTCTATCGCCAACGGAATCGCATCACCCGGGTCGCTGAGCAAGGCCCTGGCCGTCCACAAAAAAGGTAACCCACGTCCTGGTTCTCCAAGCTTAACTTGCCAGCTGTCCGGACTAATATTTAGAAGCGGCCGTTGAAGATGATAGACCATAGAATGCACCGAAGATACAATATCGGCAAGTAATCGAAGCTTCAAGTGGAATGTTTCAACCAGTCGGCCGCATTGACCGTGGGCCTCCAGGAAAAGTCGACCATCAGCAGTCAAAACGGCTTCATCCTTCCTCAATGCGTTGAGCTGCTCATCGAGGTCGAGTATGGACCTTCCATGTTTTAGTCCGTCCCATGCAGCGCCACTGAGAATGTCAGTAAAAGCTTCCAGCCCAATTGGGATATGCTTTTTTACCAGCATCAAGCCAGCTCCTGGATTCAATGAGACGATATGAGCGGAGTCACCACAAATCTCGGACAGCGCTTTTGTGGAAGCGTTCGTTGGTGCTCCAGAGGTAACGGGCACAAGTTGTGACTCTTCGCCTAATGCCTGTACATACAAATAGCGATGCAACGAACCGGCATAGCCTGGTAAATTCTTTTGCTGGAGCAGACCTTCATCCATGCACAGCTTCCAGTGTGTCCCAGAGTTAGGGTCTATCGGATGGACCGGTGAACGTGCAGAGATATCCAGAAATGTCGGCAGGGGATGTTCAGACTCCCAGCCGGTTTTCACTATTGCGGCTCCTTCGAGATATTCAAACGCCTGAGATTGTTGACGCCAGCGATTATCCAGCATGGCGTTTGAAAGTGATTGGCAAGCCGCTGATGCTGTGTTAATGAGGGTTTCGGTGTTCTGAATCCAAAGTTCCAGCCACTCCAATACCTGGCTGGAAGCGTCAACGATGCATCCTAAGAATGCTTTAGCGTCGATCGTATCACGAAGCACGACAAGGTGACCACCTACAGGGTCAGGCTTTGGTCTTACAAGAACGCAAATCTTTAGCGCCGCAGCTTTCTGGTCTTCGGCAATTGGTATAACAACATAATCCTTCGGTAGCGTTGCAAGACCACTGTTTGGTTTGGAAGATGACACAGGCAACTCGTCTTAATAACAATCAATTCTATATTTTTTTATATAATAATCCACGCACCCACATGACTGCAAGTACCTTTTTAAGGGTTTTCGAGAATTCTACCGATTAATACCACGCTGTCAAGTGGAATTCAATATTGCACAAGTGGTTTTTGGAGGTCGCATTTAGAGGATAAGAAGCAAAAGACAATCCACATTGAAAGAATCCTCCGGCCGGCCGCCAGGGAAGATAGGGAGCTCCATCCACCTGAAACGCCCAAAGAGAAAGTCTCTGAAAAGCTCCTGTCCAAGTTTAAAAATATATGTGTAAAGACACATAGCCCTCAGGGAATATCTGTTTTCATTGTCCCGGGGTTGTTGATCGAGATGACGCCTGCCCAGGTGCACATGCACTTGCTCGTGTCGTTCAGGGCCGGCATGTTGGCGATGAGCACTGTCGGTGAGCCGGGCGCCCACGGTGCGGGTATGACCGGCACGCACGGAGCAGGGGTCGGGACCCCGAGGGCGGCTGACGTGGTTGCTATCACGGCCGGGTTTGTCGGCGCATTGCACATACTGAAGGGCGGGATATTCACTACCGGTTTGAAGTCCATGATGTTCGCCGCCGGCATGTTCTCAACCACTACCCGGTTGACCGGCAGGACTATCAGTGACGACGGGGCCACCCCGAAACTGCACTGCATCATCGCACCCATGACTACCTGTTTCGCCATAGCAGGATACTCCTTCTTATCCGTACCTCTCTCATGGGTATTTTTTCACCTTTGATTAAAATCATATAACAGTTACTTATTTTTTCATTTATAAAGTCCAGTCCCCGTGTTTTTAGAATAAGCATTGCAGACCTGACATCTTTTTACTATTGTTTACGGCGGTTCATTCTCCCACCAGCGCTTGGGCTGGGGGGCCGAGCACGGGCGGCAATGGATGCGAAACCGAATCACCTACTCGAGCGGGTGGTCCTTTCGGCATAATCTAATCTCCTCAACCCAAGCACGCCATCGGACACGTGTGCATATCGGTTAATCGTGCTGCCGGCGGCATCTCAAATTCTCCTATTATTCGCCATTATCTTTCAGAATAATTTTAAATTATATCAAAAACCTATCAGCCTGACAAGGTTCCCCACTACTGTTTAATATCACTATTCAAGCCATCCCACAAGCACTTTTGACATGACTTCCCCGGAAACTGCCAGCGTGAAGATTTTTTGTCGCATGTCCGAGGCGCCAACTATCTTTAGTGGATCTACGCGAAACCTACTTAGATTCGTGCCAGTTGGTAGCTGAGTGACATCGACCGATACCCAGCCTAACCTACGGTCGCGGTGGTTGAAAGCGAGCAGCGTCAGATAGTATGGAGCGGCTTTTGCCCTCTGGCTTGCGATGTTTGCAGGATCGGGAGACCAAGCACCGTATATTTTTGGGTCGCTGGGCTGCGTAGATGGCGTGAGCGCTATTTTATTGCCAGCGGCTAAGGGTGGAACTGGAAAATCTCCGAACTCGATGATTTCCGACGGTCGCTGGGTTGAGAGTAAATCCTCTGCAGACCTCGAAGGATTCGCCGGAACCTGTAAGGTCCGGATGGGTGAGACCACATCATCAAGCCAGAGGAAGACGTAGTAGGTATTTGCTATAGGCGGCAACCGAAGTTGTTCGGCCAAGTCCACGTTGAAGTACACCTCGACGCTGAGCAGCTTGGAGTCCTCTCCTGTCAGTCGCTTTGCCACTTCGTCATCTGTCGCCGATATCAGCGGTGCCGCATCGTACCTCTCGGCAACACCGTAATACACTTGACCGGTCACTGCATCCACGGCAACAATCAGTGTCGCACCGGGAATGCGCCCACCATAGCGCTCGCCATAGCCTCCGGGCAAGCGCGCGCTGGCCAGTAGAGCGACGGTTGGGCCTCCAAGACCGTGGGCAGGAACCAAGTTGAAGTCAAGCCCAAAACGGTTTTTTTGAAGTTGCGGCGAGTCCCGCTGAACCCCATACCAGACAGCCCGTGGAATCTCTATCAAGGACGGGGCTGAATGGTTGCATGATGGAATCGTGCCAGCCATCACAACCGGCAGCACAAAGAATAGGAACATATTACGGTTTAAACTGGCCATGAAGCATCACCAAGAGGTAGGCGTAAGTTTGGCGAGGTCGAGCACAAACACATCAGACCTCACACTATCAAAAGTCGCAAGGATAAAAACTTTCTGTGGCGTTTTAGGGGCTTCCATGATCCGGAATGGATCAAACTCGAACTTGCCTCTACTTTTCAACATAACTTCTTCCGGAACAAACAGCGAACACCATTGCATGACACGGTCGAGGTGGGAACGCACGAAGATGTTCAGCCGGGATGGAACAGAATTCGGTAAGGGTGGCTTTTCGCGAATCTGAGCGGTATCTAGGGCTGCAAATACCGAGATACCAGGATCAGAGGCTACGGTATTCCGCGACACCTTCGCGTGCAAAGCAATTTTCGCTGGTCCGGGCTCAGGTGAATGCTTGGATTCCTTGAATTCGATGACCTGAGCAGCATTTACTACAGGATGAGCCTCGGGGTTGTGAGGTCTATTCGGATTGGCTGGGACTTTGACCATGTGCACTCTTGTTACGAACTCATCTAACCAGCAGAAAACATGATAGGTACCCTCTGTGGGGCCAAGTGAAAGCTGGTAACCAAGGTCGAGGTTGAAGTAAGTCTCAAGCGAAAGCAACTTTGGCTTCCCGCTCCCAGCGTCCCTAGGTTCAACGATAACGGGAGTGAGCGGGGTGGCATTAGCATCTTCAGGTTTGCCACGGTAGAGTTGACCGCTGGTTACATTTATTGCTAAGATCTCAGTCGCTCCTGTCACACGGCCCCCGTACATCTCCCCGTAGGTACCGGGAAGACGTGCGGCCCCGAAGAGCGCAAGAGTAGGACCATTTGGGCTGTTGGCTGGGCGTGTCTCGAAGCAAAGCGTGAAACCCTTGTCTGGCAATTTTGGCGACGTAGTCTCGCTGCCGTACCAAAGCAGCTGCGCTAGTTCGATTGTCTGAGCATTGGTCATAGTATCTCCTTAGATTGGACTGTCTCCTCGAATCGGCAATGTCTTAAGCTTGCGCCCTTTAAGGCCGTCACCACACTTCGAGCAGAACTTGTATTTCGTGAGGTTTGATTCCCACATCACGCACTTATTGCTCAACTCGTGACAATGTGCGCCGTCTTTATAGTACCAAGATCCCGGAGAATTGCGTTCGGTTCCATCTGCCAAAAACTTCGGTGCCAGGCCAAGATTATGTCCGATTTCGTGAATGAAAGTATTACTTGTACTATTTTTCAGGTCATTGCCACTGTATGTTCTCTCACGCCAGCGAATTGCCACTGCAGTGGAATCGCCCCAAGCCAATCCAGAGAGTGGCGTGTAGTGAACGATTGAGATGGCTAATTCTAGTTTCGTCACTCCGCTCGGAAGATTCGGACCGGCGCCAAGACTCAGGATATTAGTGAAGTCATACTGAATCGCATAGTCTTTTTGATTGCCTCCAGTGGTGGTCAGCTTTAATTTCTTCCCGTCGTTGGGCGAGGGAACGTTCTGCTTGGGTTGGGCCGTCTCTACAGCACCCACCATTTTGTAGCAAGTAAGGGAGACGTTCCCTTGAAACCAATCATCTGGATTAAAAGCCTCGTTGGCACCGGTAATATTTATTTGGCCTTTTAGATTGGAGAGTTGATATAATTTTGTCTGCGGGTTGCGATTAGCACCCACTGTGTCTAGAACGATTACGTGGACGTAACGATCGGCACACCCTGCTGGCGGGTTGCGCATAGACCCCGCGTATGTTTTCCAGGCCGCAAACGTCCGTGGTGACACTGCACGCTTGTGCGCGGGGGAACTGTCGCTTCCTGTTGTCACTAACTCAACGAAGTGCCGCTCATACTCACCCTCTACCTTATTGAACTCGCAAACATTCGCATAGGTGCTAGCGCCGCTCGGTCTCTTCATGCAGTCTACCTCGTAGTATACTCGCCGCCAGACAACGTACCAGCCAGCTCTGAGTTTTCTCCCAGAGCCTTTACCTTCATTCTTCTCATCGGCCTGAGCAAAAATCCTAAATTTGTCTCCACCATATTGCGAAAATTTAAACTCGACCACTTTTGTCCAGCCATCCTTATCAATTTCAGAATATCTTGGGCTTCCGAGCATTGATATTTCTGAGGAGTAAAAATTCTCCTTTTCACTTCCTGTCAGGCCCGTTTTATTGCCTGGATCTGCTTTCGAAGACCAATAAACTTTCTTTCCAGCCAGTGAATCTTTCTTTTTTTTGTCAACCCATTCAACACGAGCTTTAAGACGGACAAATTGACCATATTCAGGGTGGGCCTTGCTTTTTTCCACCTTGTTGTCCAAGTTTATGTATTGCTTGTAAGCACCCTTATCCTTGTCTTTTCGTTTTATGTTGCCTTGAATTGTTTTGGGCGGCTTCCGAGGCTTTTTCGCCGGGCCCTGAACCGAGTATTCTTTGCCATTGTGTGTTATTACTTCAATCAGTTCAACTATTCTGATTTGTAACGGACACAACTCCTTCTTTTTATTGACTTTCTCTTTCCGTCTTTTCTTTGAACCCTTTTTTGCTCCGGCGCGTTTTTCGCCCTTGTTTTTCCGTTTTGTTGTTCTTTTTTTCTTTTTGCCCATAGCTGTTATCTATTGTAAGCGCTCAGGATTCAATAAGCCATTCATCCAGAAAGGCAATTGCTTTCTTGTAAAGTTGTTCAATTCTTGCAGCTTCGTTGATAGTAGATTCGTCCTTCAAAACGGTTGCAGCCCAGGGGAATTGAGGGTCCGTATCAAAACCGCTGCCAAGCATAAACATAAGTACGATGTACAGTACCACGCCCCTCTGGCTGGTTATATTATAGCAATGGGACGATTCTTCCCCGTATCGAATAAAATTAGGCAGTGCAGCATGTCCAACTACTTGACATTTCTCAGGCCAGATTCTCTGAAGAAATGAAACAGTTGTGTTTTTGATATCCTCAGAACGAGTAAGGGGTAGTTCTTCAAAGGAGATATCGCTGAATTCGTCAAGTGCATTTACCAGGTATTCATCTTCCGGGCCTTCGATCCGATCGAGATACTCGATTGCCTGGTCGTAAAGCTTCTCGACTTGCCCGACGGGCTCTGCTATTGATTCATCCTCTATTAATTCATCCTCCATTGATTCATCCTCTATTAATTCATCCTCCATTGATTCATCCTCCATTGATTCCTCCTGGAGGATCTCCGCCGCCCAGGGCAATTGCGGGTCGGTATCGAAATTACTGCCAAGAAGCAACATCAGGTCAATATACATATTAACATCCGGCTCGGTTTCGAAACCATGAGCCTCCGCCCGGTCTACGCCGTATTCAATCACTTTGCGGACTACACTTTCACCGAGTGCATCATATTGTTCCGTGAAGAATTCCCTGATGTGTTCGACCATACTGTCTTCAAATCTCTTCAGCGATATCTTACCCAGTTCTTCATATTGTTCTTTTCGAATTTTCAGCATATCTTTCTCTATTACCTACTACGCTTGCGTAAGAGTTACTTTTTCTGCTCGTACTTTCTCGCCGTCAGACGTAAAACTCAAAAGTACGGACGAGTCCTCGTCCTCCATAATATAACTGCCGACCGGGCCGAAGACAATCTTTATTTCCTCGGCATTGCAAGTTAGTAGATAAACTCTCAGCACACGCGGGTCATAATAGCGGAAAAATATGAGTTTGTTCTCGGGGCTGTAAACCATCAAAAACCTGCGGAAATGCTTGCGCATGTCACGAATATTGACTTCGGCAGGGGTTATAGCAAAGATGCCCCAATGCTTGCCCCAGCCTTTTTCGCAAATTAGTTTGGTAAAGGGGTGGTCGTATTCCAGTTTGACCAGATACGGTGCGACTGCGGCCATATCAGGCTCAAGCTCGCCGCGGTACAGGCAGATGTTTTCCGGCTCGTGCTCCCAGAGCAACTGCGGCAATTGCTCTATAGAAGCACCGTCGAGCACTGCGTAAACATTGGTCTCAGGCCGTGAAAACAGATATTTGAGAAGCGATTTAGCTGCAATTTTTTCGTTCATTAACTTCACCTCGACCCGCCGACTCATTAGCCAGCTTGTTGTTTTGCTTTTTCACACTCTTCACAGAATGGCGTGCCGTCTTTTGCAGCCTCCTTCAACACAGTTGCCTGTGGGCTGAACTGTACCGGCGTGGGCGGTTCTGGCGGCCTGGGTGGTTCGCTCGTCTGGCCTGGGTCTGCAGTGGCCGCTTCTTTTGGTTCCTTGGGCGCATCGGGCTTACATCCCGCACCTGAGCCGGCAGATCCACCGCTGTTGATATTCACAAGCGTACCTGAGATTGACACGCCGGCTGGGCCAAGGTCAACGAATGAACTGCCGGCCTTTATGCTCAACTGAACCCCGGCTTCTATGACCACATTCATTCCGGCCTTAATATGGATATCGCTTCCCGCTTCAAAGCCATAATTGCTGCCTGCTTTTTCCTGTATGTCTGAGCCGGCCTCGATGGATATCGTGCCGTCTATCTTTTCGTTCTGGTTCCCCTTGACTGTCAAATGCTTATCGCATTCCACCAATTCGAGCTGGTCACTCTTAACAATCAGATGCCGTTCTTTGCCAATCAACTCCCTGCTATCGTTTTTGATGCGGACATCTTCATCCTTTTCAGCATGAATGAAAATCTGCTCCTCGCCTTTTTTGTCTTCAAAGCGGATTTCATTGAAGCCCCCCCCGCCATCGCTGGAATTGGACTTGATAGTCGACATCGTCTTATTGCTCTTCGGGTCATACGGCGGCATAGCCTGGGCATTATAGACCCGGCCGGTTATGATCGGCTGGTCGGGGTCGCCCTCGAGAAACTCAATAATAACTTCCTGCCCGATACGAGGAATATACATCGCTCCCCAATTCTTACCGGCCCAGACCTGCGCGACCCTAATCCAGCAGGAGCTGTTTTCGTCTGCCTCGTTGTAACGGTCCCAGTGGAATTGGACCTTCACTCGGCCATATTCATCAGTCCAAATCTCTTCACCGGAAGGGCCGACAACCATTGCCGTCTGCGGGCCTGGAATTGATGGCTTGGGAGTGATACGCGGCGAACGAAACGGCTGCGTGGAATCAGCAGCGGTTTTGATAGCGATAGCAGTAAAGCTGCAGGAATAAACGCACCCGCCACTTCCCTCGCCACCTGAGTAGAACTCGCCGGCATCAATATTATAGTTTGCAGAAGTAATCAGATATTCCCGATTCTGGTCCTCCCGAGGATGGTCGGTAAGTGTAAATTTGCAACCCGTACAGATACCCCGGGCGTCAGAGCCCGCCGTAATCACTTCATATTGGGCATGCAACTCCTGGATACGTTTCTTGGTATAACCTTCTCCCTGTTCAAACTCGACGTACTCACCGGGATAATCGTAGATTTCGAACTTTGCGTTGGCGTGGTCACGTTCCACTATCGTTCTGGCTTGAAGAGGCGTATCGGGATTTTTAAAGTCAAAATCGTTCAGAGCATACGAACCAGGTTGAACGCAGGTCTCGACAGTCCAGTCCGAAACGTACTCCTCATCGCTGACTCCCGCATCGGCAGGATGGTATTTGATTTTGTCGTAACCAAGATAAGGTTGATGTGCGCCGGCTGAATCGGCCAGGACCAATGAATGTTCGCCGTTCTTGTGCCTGAAGAAGTAGTATATCCCCTCCTGCTCCATAAGCCGGCTGACAAAATTAAAGTCGGTCTCACGGTATTGCACGCAATACTCCCAGGTGCGGTACTCACCGCTCAAGGAGCGCTCAAAATCCGAGAACCCGCGATCGCCAAAAACCTGCTCAATAATATCAGGGACTGTCATATTCTGGAAGATTCGGCAGTCCGCCGTTCGCGTTAGAAACCACAGCCAGGGTACCATGGTGGCCCGGTAGCGGGCCAGCCCGCCTGAGGTTATTAGCTGGGTGAAGCGGCTGATATAGCCGTTGAAATAGCGAGCCTCGCCGGCCAAAACATCAAGGCGGATGGTCACGTTCTGCCCGACAATGTCCTTAGCTTCAATCTGATCGTCTTCACTGGCTAATTCTAAATCGAACCTGAACGGCCGACCGAGTTGCTCGGTACCGGACATGTTCGTTAGCAAAAGCACATCCTTTCCCAACGGGGTCGCTATCACCAACTCTCTGTTTTCTTGAGTTATTGCCATTAGTAACTGCCTTAAACAGAATTTATTTTACACCAAGCACCGCCTGTCTGCAAGAATTACAGCTTTCGGCGCTAGTGACCCACAGGAAGCCTATCCACATGGGTCTTATTGATTGTAGGGTTACTCCACTATACAGGGCAGATTTGACATTGGACACCATAAAGTCGCTTTTATCTGGTGACACCAATCCCTCCCACCCATATGGGTCCAAATGCCATCTCTTATATAAACCCATTTCACACTGCCTTAGTCAAACGAATAAGTAAACTCGCTGTCTTTGACACCGACATAAACCCGCTTTGCGGTTTTACCTTCCATAAGCCGGGTCAGCAGCTCCTGGCCTATTTCCGGAAGCAGGGTATTGGTCAGGATGGAATCGACCATGCGAGCCCCGCTTTCAACGTCCGTGCACCGGCTGGCAATAAGGTCCACAACGTCATCTTCATAACTGAACGGTATCTTGTGGTTTTGCTGTGTACGACGTCCAATTCGGCCCAACTGCAGGCGAGTTATAAGCTTCAGTGTTTCGTCACTGATTGGATAATAGGGCACGACAACAAGCCGACCGAGAAGGGCTGCCGGAAAGACCTTCAGCAAAGGTTTACGAAGAGCCTTGCTTATCCCTTCGACATCGGGCATTAGTTTCGGATCTTTGCACATATCCATAATCAGGTCAGTGCCGACATTGCTCGTCAGGAGAATGATTGTATTCTTGAAATCGATTAGGCGGCCTTCAGCGTCTTCCATCTTGCCTTTGTCGAATACCTGGAAAAATATCTCGTGCACATCACGATGAGCTTTCTCAACCTCATCGAGCAAAACAATGCTATAGGGGCGCCGTCGCACGGCCTCCGTCAGAATACCCCCTTCGCCGTAGCCTACGTATCCGGGAGGCGAGCCTTTAAGCGTTGAAACCGTGTGGGCTTCCTGGAACTCACTCATATTGATAGTGATTAAGTTACTTTCACCGCCATACAAAGCTTCAGCCAATGCAAGTGCCGATTCGGTCTTGCCCACGCCGCTGGGCCCCACCAGGAACATTACCCCGATCGGCTTGTTCGGGTTTTCTATGCCGGCGCGTGAGGTCCTTATGCGCTTGGCAATTGCTTCCAGTGCATGGTCCTGGCCGATAACACGTTCCTTTAACCTTTCTGCCAAATTCAAAACCGCTTCGATCTCATTCTTTACCATTCCGCCGACCGGGATCCCCGTCCAGTCGGCAACTACTGAACCGACGGCTTGTGCATTCACACAGGAAAGAATCAGGGGCCTCTCACCTTGTAGCTCGTTTAGCTGTTCCTGAAGTGATTTGAGTTGTTTGAGCAACTCTTCTCTGTCCTTTATATCCAGCTCTCCTGATTTTTCGGGCGCTGCCTCGGCAGGCTCGCCCGTATCGTCCTGAGGCGCAGCCTCAGTTTTTTCGACGGTTTCTGACGTTTCTTCTTCGGCAGTCCCTGCTTGTTCGATAGTACCCTCACCGCTTTTGCGCAATTTGGCCCGAATGTCTAAAACAGCATCAACCAGCTCTTTTTCTTTTGACCAGCGTTCTTCCAGTTTGGCCAACCTTTCGCGTTCGGCTTCAAGTTTCCCGGTGATTTCAGATTCGCGTATTGTGTGGTCTATGCCCGTCGCAGTCTCCCTGCTGATGATTCCCATTTCCGTTTCCAGGGCTTGAATCCGCCGGCGGCAATCCTCCAATTCCGGCGGCACTGCATGCTGGCTTATGGCGACTCTTGCACTTGCGGTATCTGTCAGACTCACGGCCTTATCAGGCAGTTGCCGTTCAGGAATATATCTGTGCGAGAGACGAACTGCTGCATCCAGGGCTTCGTCTAATATCTGAACGCGGTGGTGGTTCTCAAGTTTCGAAGCCACTGCCCGCATCATCATTACCGCCTTTTCTTCTTCGGGTTCATCAACCTTGACCACTTGGAATCTACGGGTAAGTGCGGGGTCCTTTTCAATGTATTTTTTATACTCCGACCACGTAGTGGCCGCGATAGTCCTTAAAGTGCCGCGAGCCAGCGCCGGCTTGAGCAAGTTCGCTGCATCACCGGTACCGGCCGCTCCTCCGGCGCCAATAAGGGTATGTGCTTCATCGATGAACAGGATAATCGGCTTGGGCGAGCTTTGGACCTCTTCGATGACCTGACGCAGGCGGTTCTCAAATTCACCTTTCATGCTGGCACCGGCCTGAAGTAAACCTACGTCCAACACACGCAGCGTCACATCCTTAATTGATGGGGGCACATCACCGGCAGCGATACGTTGTGCAAAACCTTCAACAACTGCCGTCTTGCCAACTCCCGCTTCACCTGTCAGAATCGGGTTGTTTTGACGGCGGCGCATCAGAATATCAATTATTTGTCTGATTTCGTCGTCTCGTCCTACAATAGGGTCCATTTCCCCACTCCGAGCCTTTTCGGTAAGGTCCACCGAAAACTTCGCCAAGGCTTCCTGCTTGCCCATCGCAGCCGGTGCCATCTCTCCGGTACCACGAGCGGCTTCGGCCCCAGCTCGGAGGGAAGAACCATCGGTTGCTGTGAGCGTCTCTTCCGGCGAACCGCCGACAATTTTTGCGAAGTTGTCCGTCAACTGCTCGAGCTTAATCTTGCTGAATTCGCTTGAGATGCGCAGAAGAACATTCTTCAGACCGCTGGTCTTGAGGATGCCAACTATCAAATGGCCTGTGCGAACCTGCAATTCCCCAAATAACAGGCTTCCGTAAACCCATCCCCGCTCTACAGATTCCTCAAGATGAGAAGACAGGTCTGAAATCGATGTAGACCCTCGCGGCAGTCGATCCAGCTCTTCCATCATGTCCTTGGCAAGTCTGGAGGGGTCTATTTCAAAGTGCTTTATAATATGGTGCAGGTCCGAATCGTGCAACTTCAGAATCTGGTACAGCCAGTGTACTAATTCCACATAAGGGTTGCCTCTTAGCTTGCAAAAAACTGTAGCGCTTTCGATAGACTTATAGCCCAAACTGTTGAGCTTGCTAAATAGAGATGTGCGATTTATTTCAGCCATTGCCGTTCCCTCTTGCCATCTTGGCGTATGTTAAAAGATTAGTGTTTCGTAGACTGACATCCTTCATCAGTTTATTCGAATGACTTTCCTTGCCACTTTAAATAAAATATATTGTTTAGTTAAAATGCCCCACTCTGTCAACAAATTTTTAATTTAGTCGTCCCTGAAAAATAAGATATTTTTTAGTAATGGCCTGTTTTACTGAAAAAGTCAGCCAAATTCCAACAAAACGATGGATCAGATTGATGTTCTTGCAAGACAAGTTAATCTTTATCCGGCCCAAACAGTGGATAACCAAAATTTGTTGTTAGGTGGAAATTCGGGTGGAGTTACAGCGCCATTCGATTTTGAAGAAGGTTTGCACTCCGGGGCTTGCTAAAGCAGTCTCAGCGCCCAAAATCCTTCTTGCATAGGCCATCTCTCGCCGTTATAGTGCTTATATTACCGCTCACGAAAGGTGTGGGTGAGCGGGTTTTTCTGAAATCTTGACTTAATTGTATTAGGAAAATGCCATGGGTACCTATTATCGCGAAAATTGGCATAACGCGTCCCTGAAAGTACGTGTGCAACTGGCCGAGATGAGATATAGCCTTGCAAAAACCCTGCTTGAAGAGGCACGTGCCAGGCTGCAAAACTCAAAGGAGGAGATTACACCTGCGGACTCATACAAACCAATGCACAAAGGAGCTCCGGACATAAAGTTTATTAACGAGCTTACACAAAAAATGCTGGTCCAGGATTACCTCAACGCCTTCAAGAATTATATGATTGCCAAGCTCGAATACGAGAGGCTCTCTGCTGCTCTTAATAAACAACAGCTCTCTGCGGACCCGAAACGGCCGTCTCTCTGCCCACGCGGTGCTCCGGAAGGGACACCACGAGGACCGGTCGGCATAACTCCTCAATCGCCTCCAGAGCCCGAGCCAAAAACGCAACCATCTTCTATTGTGGTCGAGCCAACAAAGAAAGGTATAAAGAAGGCACTTCTCGAAGCGGAGAAGAAGATGTTGAAAAATGAGGACGACCCACTGGTGCAATCACTTCTCAAAGCGGCGAGCGAGGCAGCAGATAAGATGCTCGAGAAGTCGATTGCTCAGCTCAATGCAAATCCATCTGAAAAAAATCTGCGTGTCATGTTTGGTGACTTTGCAGCATCTCAGTTGTTAGGGAGTGAGCGGGAAGAGCGATTGACAGATGAGGCCATGAAAGCGGCAGTCAAAGCCACCACGATAATAAAAGGCAAAACCGAAAAGGAATTTCGTCGCGTTCCCATAAAGGCAAACTTCAGGAATTTGTTAAGTAAAATGGCACTTCATCAGTTTGTGGGCGGCTCGGATGAAGACCCGCTCAAAGGCGTCAGCCGCCTCCTGCCCCCCGGTAAGTATCCAGTTATATCTGGCGATACACTGTCTAAGATATCAGAAAAATACTACGGTAGTCCTGGGTATTGGGACGTAATCTACTTATCCAACTTAGGTCTCATCGGTAAAAATCCCGACGTACTTCGGCCGGACATTATACTGAATATACCATGAATTTCCTTCTGAACGCCTTGCTGATATTGAAGTTCAGCCTCTAAAGTTGAAATTGAGATGACACACAGGGAATTCCGAATAAGACACCCGCATGAGCAAACTGAACTTGCTTTGAAGTCAGGGGGTGTCCGATTGTACACTTTTTCTTATGGATTCGCCGTCTCAGGCTCAATAGCTGAACTTAGGAATCCGGCCTGCATTAGTTTGCGAACAGTGGCTAAACAGGCTGGGGTTACTGTCTTCGGGTCGGCCTGTATTCGGCCGGCCACTACCTCGATAAGCTCGCGCAAGGTTCGCCGGCCGTCACAGCCGGCCAGCAAGTTGGCAATATACATGTCCATATTCCCGGCAAATGGAATCCCCTCGGAGGCATATAGGTGCTCACTATTGACAGACCAAGAGCCGTCCCGAACGGCTAACTGATGCTCCAGGCGGTGGTGTTCATCAAACAGAAAACGCTGCTCCAGCAACTGCCGGTCATTATCGAGGGTTTGAAGTAGATCCTCGGCAGCAAATATTCGTTCAATCTGGTCTCCGCAAGAGCCGGTACAGCGACCTTTATCTATGGCGTGGGCCCGGAACCAATTAGCTTGTTGGCTTCGTCTTCGCATAATCATTCCACCGGCACTAATCCGCGTGATGCCCATCTGTTCATAATATGCCATCCATTCATCCAGACACCGTCCGTATTCCTTCGAACTCTGCCCTACACTGGTTCGCAGCCAGTCGGCCGCGTAGGCCAAGGGATCCGTGGTCTTGAAACATATCAGCCAGCCGTCACAGCCGATATTCGACATCCAGCTTTTCGGCCGAAAATCCCAGTCCGTCTCGTCTTGATGATGCCAATTGAACAATATACAGGCAAAACCCCCTTCGTTGAGCCTTTCCCCGGCCTCACGTACTACTTGTTCTGAGACGGCATCGCCCGGCAGATTCGTGTCACGAAAGACAAAACGGGACTCCGGGGAGATCACGTAGGGAGGATTCGATACAATCAAGTCAAACTGCTGGTTCATAACCGGTTCATAGAGACTCCCTTCACGCCATTCAACGCCATCTATTCCGTTTAGCTTGGCATTGAACCTGGCAAAGTTCAGGGCCCTGAGACTGGTATCCGTCCCGATGACCTGGTCAGCATGGCAGGCGGCCAGAAAGGCCTGTATTCCTGCGCCGGTGCCAATGTCGAGGGCCGTTTTAACCTTTCGACGAACGGTTAGACTGGCAAGAGTCAAAGATGCAGCGCCCACACCAAGGACATGATCAGCCGATAATTCACGATGGATTTCCGTCCCGAAATCGCTCGCCAGTAACAAGTCGTGATAGGGTGCCAATTTGGCATTAGCTTGGACTTCCCCATCCCGACGGTGCAGCAGGCCGACCCCTTCCAATTGCTCGATGTCAAGGCTCGGCAACTTCTCACGAATTGCTGGCTCGGAGACCGTCCGTCCAAGCCAGAACAAGCGAACCAGGATATTATATGGGTTGTCTGTCTTAACGCGGCGATAGACAACCTCTACATCCTGCCGTTCATGTGCGCACGATATGCCCAAAGTCTCAGCCAGTGCCGTCTGCGAATACCCCGCATCAGTTAAGACCTTCTTGAACCTCTTGCCGTCCAACGGCCGATCCAGGTCAAATGCCATTGCACTGCCGGTTTCTGCCATAACGGATTTCCTTGTCCTGTCTATCTCTAAATTCGTTTGATTATTTATTGCTGATACCGGGTGGTATCTTACAGGATTTGAGATTTGGCGGCAACTTATATATACACGCCTGGCGCACTGAATGGTGCTCCCAATCAGGAAAGGTCCGGATTGTATAACGGGCTAACTCTTGAAGATATTCTTTGGGAAATCCTCGCTGGGGCGGGTCACCAATGAGTATCAGACGACCCTCTGAGGCCCAGTCGAAGAGCCAGTTGGTATTGTTCTCTAATCCGAGGTAGAAAACATCCCCAGCCAGTAAGACTTCGCATTCTTTTTGTTGGTTGCTCTCGGTCATACTCGCCTGTATGGCCGTGATTACAACATCGTTTAGAGAGGCATTGATTTTGACTGCCTGTATCGCAATGGGGTCTATATCTGTTGCAATTACCTTGGCGTCACCGGCTTTTGCGGCGGCAATCGCGGCTATGCCGGAACCAGAGCCGAAGTCGAGAACTTTCTTTCCCTTTACAATTTTCGGATTATCGAGGACAAACCGTGCTAAGGCCTGTCCACTTGCCCACGCAAACGCCCAGTAAGGTCTGGGCCCTTCCCAGTCAAAAATATGAGGTGCTTCCCGCCAGAGGGGTGCTTTCTTCTTCAGCGGGGCGTCTTCCTTGAGAAATCGGAGTCTTAACTCAGGGCATAAGGGTGGTTTGTCGATAAAAGTGTTGGATTCGACAAATGACACATACTCCAAGTTTTTTGTGGTTGTCATATTTTATTTATTCTGAACGCAACGAGCCTGAACTCTTTGTCATGCAAGAATAATTTATTCACGTAGAAAATGCAACAGTCTTTCCAGTTTTAGGTGCCGGCAAGCCCAACACGTCGGAGTGTGGATCAAACCTCCTAAGATTGTCAAAGGGTGGATGGCAATTACCCCGCATGCCTGTGTCCCAACCTATGATAGGTCCATCCTTTTCTTATCATCGTCACTGAGGTCGTCTCGGAGGACCATGCGGTAAGTCTCTGCGAAGCCGTGAGATTTGGCACTGATTTTCTTGAATACATACTGTGTCCCCCCTTCCGTTCCGGTATAGTACTTTCCTTTTGACTTAACTCCTACGACTTTAAAGAGTGTTCGTGTTTTTTTTCCCCTGGTGTAGTGCTCGGTCGGTGCGGCGTCGAGCTGACAACCGGCAATGGTGTTCGCGCCCGGGTAGGTGGAGCAGAATACTGGATCGTAGTACGTTGTGCCTATCCTCACGAACCAGTGTTCGGAAAAGAGACAGCGCCCTACGGCTGTGACACTCTGCGTCGGCGTACATACATTGCCGACAACCTTAGTATCGAAGCACCTGTATCCAGCAGCGGTAACGAAGTTTCTGGGATTGCAATCAACGTTGTTGATCGCTAACGGGAATGGAGCACGGCCAAGAACATCACGGAAATACCTCCTTGCTATCTCAACGAACAATCCCGAGATCGTCTGGCAGTTCATGTTAAATGAATGTCTCGCATCTCCTGCAAGAACACCGGCGACGGTGAATCCCGACGGTCTGCTGGCAGCGTACTTCCAGTAAGATTGTGCGAGTGTGTATAAATTATCAAAGAGGTCAGTGACAATTTGCTGATCAGCTCGTCCAGCGTCCACGTCGTTACGGATTTGCTCCTCAACTGTGGGCATTTCAGTCTCCTCTAAATATAAATAGAATTTGAATTTGTGAAATCTAAACCTGGCAAAAACATAAAACTCAAGACGGCCACCTGATTTTCGAAATGTTACCTACATCAAGGCACAGACGAGATAGCTGAACCATTGCTCCAATTATCCTTCCGTATATTGTATTTGACCTTAATGTCCTTGGGTACGCTTGCTACCGTTATCTATGCGGCCCGGATGTCCTTTCGCGACTTTGTACTCCGTCGGATCAACTACCATTTTGCTCGGTTGCACATTAAAGTCAATAGGAATTTTGCATAATTTATATTTTTTGCTCACGGATTTTCTAAAGGCCGGCCCGGATGGAACGGATTCAGAGTGCATTCCCTCCTCTCTGATGACATGGTGAAACAAAACGCTCTCTTTTTATACCCTGATGAAAAACCTGTTTTCCATAAATCCGAGATAACACACGGCAAAATACAACAGAGGTTTTACGACTAATCCACCTCTCTCTAATGAGGCCATAAAGTTTCATTTAGCAAAAAGTTATATATTTTTTCAGGAAAACAAGAAAAAAGTTTGACACACTATCTCAACCATAGTAAAATTTCTCATTTATTATAGAGAAACTTTCCAGAACGTTGGATTGATATGCTCTACTCTGGAAGATCCAAGTACCCTGTGAGTAGTCTCAAAATAAGCACCGGTTAGCTGGAAAGTATTTGTAGGTTTCAGGGCGGCAGGTAAAGAACACTCGTCGCACTTGATTTTTACGGGCGCTTTTGACCGTGATTATTTAATGTTCTTGGTTTTTTAGTCCGATGTAGTTGGGTCGGCTGTAAAGCCAGTGTATCACAGTAAATCTAATTTGATGAGTGTGCCATGAACGAATCTGACATCCAAAGCCTGCTTTCTGAGGTGAGCGCCGAGTCCCCTTGCGGCGAAGACCTTTCCTACGACGCCTCTTTCCTGGCTCTCGAAGACATGCTGCGAACCAAGGCCGGCGGCGGGGTCGTGGCGGGTGTGGAGGAAGCGGCGGAAGAGCCCAACTGGCGGGAGGTTCGTGAAAAAAGTTCCGAGCTGCTAAAGCGCTCGAAAGACCTCAGGGTTGCAATGTACCTTACCATCTCCCTTCTAAAGCTGGAGGGGATCCACGGTCTGCGTGATGGCTTGGCTCTGCTCCGCGGATTGCTGGAACGTTTCTGGGACCATCTTTACCCTAAACTTGACCCGGAGGATAATAACGACCCTCTTGAGCGAATCAATATTTTAGAATCGTTGTCCCCGACTTCGGTCAGTGCACATGACCCTATGAAATTCAAGCAACGGCTGTCAGAAGTGCCTTTGTGTAATTCAGTTCAGATGGGCAATTTTAGCCTTAGAGACATCCAGGTAGCAAAAGGAGAGATTACGGTTTCAGATGACCAGAGAGCAAAAGCTCCCGATACGGGAGTAATTGATGCGGCATTTCAGGATACCGCAACGGATGAGCTCCTGGTAACATCCCAAGCAACTCAAGAAGCTATTGAGCATATCGCCGCTATAATGAGTGTGTTCTCTGAACGCGCTTCTCAAGGCCAGACTCCGGACGTTAGTGGTTTCCGAGGAGTTCTTGGAAATATCCAAAAACGCGTTCAGGAATATTTGGCAAAGCGGGGGCAAGGTGAAGCTGTCGATGAGGGCGCTGCAGTAGCCGGTACCGAACAAAATAAAGGCGCAATATCACTTTCGGGTGATATCCAATCCGCCCAGGAAGCCCTTTTGGCTCTCGATAAAGTCTGCCAGTATTTCGACCGCCACGAACCATCCAGCCCGGTCCCCCTACTTCTGCGCAGAGCGCAAAGGTTAGTCTCGAAAAGCTTTTTGGACGTCGTTAAGGATTTTTGTCCGGCTGGCATGAGCCAAGTTGAAATGATTGGTGGAGTCAGCAGTAGTGATTCCGGTACTAAAAAGTCGGGTTAGTAACCAATATTCTGCTATTCTGCAGGTTTAAGATTGCCGATGATTTCGGCGCTAAGTATTTCTTGTTGAGAAAGGAGTAAGCATGGCAAAAAAGAAGAGTAGTAGTCAAAAATTCATAGCTCGTAACCGAGCCCCCCGTGTGCAGATAGAGTATGATTTGGAGCTATACGGTGCAGAGAAAAAAATCAACTTACCTTTCGTGATGGGTGTGATGGCTGATTTATCCGGTAAGCCGGCAGAGAGTTTGCCCGGAGTTGCAGATCGCAAGTTCCTTGAGATTGATGTAGATAATTTTGACGAACGGCTCAAAGCAACGAAACCCCGAGTTGCTTTTCAAGTACCGAACTCACTGACAGGCGAAGGCAATCTGAGCGTCGATATCAGCTTTGAAAGTATGGAAGATTTCTCCCCTGCGGCAGTGGCGCGTAAGGTTGACGCTTTAAACAAGCTGTTGAAGGCCCGGACGGAATTGTCAAACCTCTTGTCGTACATGGATGGTAAAAGTGGCGCCGAAGAGCTGATGGCGAGGGTCCTTAAAGACAAGGCCCTGCTAAGTGCCCTGACTTCTGCACCAAAACAGGAAGCTGAATCTACCGACACTTCTAAGGAGGAACAGTCCAATGGCTAATGAGAAAGAAAAAGAACAAGCACGGGCTCCAGAAGCTGTGGCAATAGAGCCAAATGAGTTCGACTTACTCCTTAAGAAAGAGTTTAAACCGAAATCCGACCACGCAAGAGAGGCCATCAGTTCGGCAGTGCGAACCTTAGCTGAACAGGCTTTGGCAGAAACAGCGCTCATTTCCGACGATGCGGTCAGGTCAATCGAAGCGATTATTGCTGAGATAGATATGAAGTTGTCTGAGCAGATTAATTTGATTATGCATCATGAGGACTTTCAAGCGCTCGAGGGTACCTGGCGAGGCATGCATCATCTCGTAAATAACACAGAAACGGACGAAACTCTGAAGATACGTGTGCTGAACCTCCCCAAGAAAGATTTGGCAAAGACCCTCAAGAAGTATAAAGGTACAGCCTGGGACCAAAGCCCGCTTTTCAAGAAGCTATACGAAGAAGAGTTCGGTTCGCCGGGCGGTGAGCCGTACGGCTGTCTCATCGGTGACTATTATTTTGATAACAGTCCGCCGGACGTTGAAATACTTAACGGGATGGCCCAGATTGCCGCTGCGGCCCATGCCCCACTTATAAGCGCGGCCGCTCCTACCCTGATGAATATGGATTCCTGGAACGAACTTAGCAACCCACGCGATCTAACGAAAATTTTCCAAACGGCGGACTATGCCCCATGGCGGTCCCTGCGCGAGTCTGAAGATTCCAGGTACATCGGTTTAACAATGCCGCGATTTCTCGGCAGGATACCTTACGGTGCCAAAACGAATCCTCTCGAAGACTTTGATTTTGAAGAGGAGACAGCCGGAGGCGAGCATTCAAAATATCTTTGGACAAACTCAGCTTACGCAATGGGTGTGAATATTAACCGGTCCTTTAAGCAGTTTGGTTGGTGTGCAAGTATCCGCGGAGTTGAGAGCGGCGGAATAGTCGAAGGGCTTCCCTGCCATACTTTCCCCACCGATGATGGTGGGGTTGATATGAAGTGCCCAACGGAGATTGGCATCACAGACAGACGGGAAGCGGAGTTAGCGAAGAACGGCCTGATGCCGTTATCACACTGGAAGAACGAAGATTATGCGGCATTTATTGGAGCCCAGTCGCTGCAAAAGCCGGCCGAATATGACGACCCTGACGCAACCGCAAATGCAAATCTTGCGGCAAGACTGCCGTATCTGTTCGCAACTTGCCGGTTCGCACATTACCTCAAGTGCATTGTGCGGGATAAAATCGGTTCTTTCAAAGAACGCGAAGATATGGCAACCTGGCTTAATAAATGGATCATGCAATACGTTACCGGCGACCCCCACGCCTCCGAAGAAGTCAAGGCTAGGTATCCTCTGGCAGCGGCGGAAGTTGTGGTCGAAGATGTGGAAGGAGACCCCGGCTACTACTCCGCCAAATTCTATCTGAGGCCGCACTACCAGCTCGAGGGCTTGTCTGTTTCGCTGCGATTAGTATCCAAGCTGCCTTCGGCTAAAGGCGGAGGATAATGGATTAATTTAAATGTGAAGCTCCTAAGATGTTTTAGGTAGCTAAGTTAAGAATCGGAACCAAGAGGATTACTAAGTTTTTTAAGGAGTTTATAAGATGGCTTTTGATTGTTTTTTGAAGATTGAAGAAGTGCCGGGTGAGAGCACCGACGACAAGCACTCAGAATGGATTGAAGTGCTGTCGTACAGTCACGGCGTTTCACAGATGAGCTCAGGGTCGGTAAGCAGTGGTGGTAGCCTCAGCGCAGAGCGGTGCGACCACCAGGACTTCTCCATTGTGAAGACGCTCGACAAAGCCTCTCCCAAGCTGAATCTTTTCTGCTGCAACGGCAAGGAGTTAGATAAAGTGAGTGTGGAGCTGTGCCGCGCCGGGGGGGATAAGCAGAAATACATGGAATACATAATGACAAAGGCTATTGTCACGTCGGTCCGCCCAGGTGGCTCCTCTCAGGGCGGGGAAGCGCTACCCCTCGAAGAGGTAAGCTTTAAATACAGAAAGATAGACTGGATATACACTCCAGAGTCGGAAGGCGCCGTCCCCGCTTTTTGGGACTTGAATACAAACAAGGGCGGTTGATACAGCCGAATTGAAGGCTAACGACTGTTTACCGGCCTGTCCTCCAAGACATCGCCGGTGGGGATATATTCTGTACAGCTACCGAGGGTACTGACATGCAAGCAGAAGAATTACTGCAAGCCGGCCAGCTTACCGAGGCGCTTGCTGTTCTTGAGGATCAGATACGCTCTGATCCTGCTAATGCCAAGCTCCGGGTTTTCCTTTTCCAGTTGCTATCTGTTCTTGGAGATTGGGAACGAGCCCTGACTCAGCTAAACGTGGCGGCGGAACTCGACCCCTTGAACTTGCTCATGGCCCAGGTATGCCGAGCGGCGCTCAATTGTGAGGCATTGCGGACTGAGATATTTGCCGGCAAACGCTCACCGCTCGTTTTCGGCGAACCCGCTGAGTGGATTAGTTGGATGGTCCAGGCCAACCAAATGACTGCGGAAGGAAAATACCAGGCGTCTCAGAAACTCCGAGAGCGCGCATTTGAAACGGCAACTGCCATTGCGGGTTCTATCGATGGTCATCCTTTCGAGTGGATTTGTGACGCTGATTCCAGGCTTGGCCCAATACTTGAGGCTATTTTTGACGGCAAATATTACTGGGTGCCGTTCACGGCCATAAAACGAATCCAGATTGAACCGCCAGCAGACTTGCGCGATGTAGTCTGGCTTCCCGCCCACTTCACCTGGGTCAACGGTGGTGAAACGACCGGCCTGATACCAACACGGTACCCAGACTCGGAAGCCAGCGAAGATAGTGCCATTCTACTGGCGCGCAAGACCGAGTGGGTTGAACGACCAGGCGATCTGTACATTGGCTTGGGACAGCGCATATTTGCCACCGACAAGGATGAATTCCCGCTGCTCCAGATACGACAAATAGATTTGGACCACCCAGAAACAGACCAACAAGGTGGTGAGACGAATAATGGCTGAACTTACACCAATGGATCGTCTGCAACCATGCCTGCTTGATCGCCTCACCGACGATGAGCCGGAGGTGAGTAAGGAAAGCCGTGACCAACGCGTAGTATCACTACGAAGATACAAACGTGCAGTACTTCGCGACTTGGAGATGATATTAAATACGAAGAGACACCCATTGCACGACAACATATATGAGTTTAGCGAAGCAGCACGGTCAGTGCTAAACTACGGTATACCCGATGTCTGCGGTGCAACTATCTCAGCAATCAGTCCGGCTGAGTTTGAATCACAAGTGAAGCAAGCTGTTCTATGTTTTGAGCCGCGAATTTCGCGTAAACAACTGTCTGTTCGTATTGTCACTCCACTGGATTCGGCAAACATCCGTACCATCTCGTTCGAAATAGAGGGTGAGATGTGGGCACAACCGTTGCCGGACCATCTTTTTATTAAGACAGAAGTCGATTTGGAAACCGGTCACCACAAATTTAAGGGTGAGCCAAGTGGATAGACGTCTGCTGGACTTGTACAATCGCGAACTTGCGCATCTTCGTGCAATGGGTGCGGAGTTTGCAAAGGAGTACCCCAAAATAGCAGGCCGCCTCGGTGGACTGGATGAGTTTCAGCCGTGCCAGGACCCTTTTGTTGAACGATTGCTTGAGGGGTTTGCTTTTCTTTCTGCACGAGTGCAGCTCAAACTCAATGCAGAGTTTCCGAGGTTTACACAGTCTTTGCTCGAAACCATCTATCCCCACTATTTGGCACCCACACCATCTATGTGTACTGTCCAATTCAAGCCAGACCTGGATGAGAGTGGATTAGCTGACGGCTTTTTAATCCCCCGCGGCTCCTCGCTTTACAGCACTTTGGGCAAAACGGACCAAACCAGATGCGAATACCGTACTGCACATGACGTGACCCTCTGGCCCATTCAGGTGATCGAGGCAAATTACTATACACGCGAGTTGGCCTCGCTTGAAGTCCCTAACCTATCCAACGTCAAAGCTGGAATTAAAATCCGGATACAATCCACCGCGGGGCTTAACCTTAGCGAGTTGAAACTGGATTCTTTGGTTTTGTATCTTATGGGAGCCGGCGAGATCCCGATGCATTTGTACGAACAGTTTTTTGCAGATGCCGTGGCGGTTGTAGCCCAACCAACGACTAAGCCCATAAAGTGGCAAAAGGTCATTGATGCTTCTTGTATCCGGCGTGTAGGTTTCGAAAACAAACAAAAACTACTACCTTACGATGCGCGATCTTTTCAAGGGTATCGTCTTTTGCACGAGTACTTTGCATTTCCTCAACGATTTATGTTTGTCGAACTTACAGATTTGAATGCTGCAATCCAAAGCTGTGATCAAAATCAATTGGACATCATCATCCTGTTCCGAGAATCGAATATTGAACTTGAGGGTGCCGTCAATGCTGATAATTTCGGATTGTTCTGTTCGCCGGCAATAAACCTGTTTGAAAAACGGCTGGACCGCATACTCGTATCAGACAAAGTCTTTGAGTTTCATGTTGTTCCGGACCGAACCAGAGCACGGGACTTCGAGGTTTACAAGCTTTCCAAGGTAATGGGTTATGGGGCCCTGTCAGACCAGCTACAAGAGTTTCTACCTTTTTATTTAGCGAAAGATCTGGGAGACAGCAGTACAGGCGGCTATTATGTTACGAACCGAGTTCCAAGGCCACAGTCACAGGATGCAAGGTTGCAAGGCCGAAGATCGAGAAGTTATACAGGCAGCGAGGTTTACATATCTCTTGTTGATTCAACAGCCGCACCATATAGTACCGATCTAAAGCAGTTAGGCGTGGAGGCCCTGTGTACAAACCGTGATCTGCCCCTCCAAATGCCAATTGGACTGGGAAGCTCAGACTTTACTATGGACAAGGCAGCGCCTTACACATCAATTCGCTGCCTTGGGGCTCCAACCTTGCCCAAGCCATCTCACGCCGAGGGGGAAATTGCGTGGCGCATTATCAATCACCTGTCACTAAACTACCTTTCGCTTGTCGATACCGATGACCGTGAAGGCGCATCAGCACTCCGCGACCTTTTGCGACTATATAGTGACACCAGTGACCTGCAAACTCGCAAGCAAATTGACGGCATCAAATCGATAGGTTACAAGCCGATCACTCGCAGAATCACAACATCAGGATCAATGGCGTTTGCGCGCGGATTGGAGGTAAGAGTAACTCTCGAAGAAGCGGCATTCGAGGGGAGCGGGGTGTTCCTGCTTGGTGCTGTTCTTGAACAATTTTTCACAAAATATGTTTCGATTAATTCTTTTACCGAAACCGTAGTGAACACAGTTGAACGTGGAGAGATTATGCGATGGAAAATGAGAGACGGCTTGCGTCCAATTCTGTAACGCAGGCATTACGGGACAAACCCTATAGTTTCGACTTTTTCCAAGCGGTGCGACGGCTCGAGTGCGCCCACCCGGAGCTGCCGCGGATCGGACATTCACAGCGACCTCAGTTTGATCCCGTCAGATTCTTCCAAAATGTGTCTTTAGCGTTTACGCCTTCAGCCATAGAGGCCTATTCCGAAGCTACAGGCGAATATCCCGGCCGGATGGTCGTTAATTTTTTCGGACTTCTCGGTACCAACGGGCCTCTGCCTCTGCCTATAACTGAATATGTCCACGATCGATTGCAAAACCATAAAGACAAAACACTTGCAAGCTTCCTTGATATTTTTAATCATCGAATGATATCTCTTTTCTATCGCGCATGGGCATGTAACCAGCAAAGTGTGAGCCATGATCGCACAGAAAAAGACCCGTTCGCAGTTTACACCGGGAGTCTATTTGGAATAGGAGAAGATTCATTTCGTAACAGAGATGCTGTCCCTGACGTCGGGAAACTTCACTATTCCGGGCGTCTTGTTTGCGAGACTAAGAATGCCGAAGGCTTGCGGGAGATTCTTCAGGACTATTTTGGAATAATGGTATATATTGAAGAGTTTGTTGGACAGTGGATCGATATTCCACAAGAGCATTGTTGCCGATTAGGAAAATCTGCCGAAAACGGAAAAATGGGATCCACATTGATTATAGGGTCTCGTTTTTGGGAGTGTCAGCAAAAATTCAGGATTAGGTTTGGACCTATGCAATTTTCCGAATACCAGCGGATGTTACCGGGAGGCGATAGTATTCGGCGGCTTATCGCATGGGTCAAGAATTACATCGGAGATGAATTGAGCTGGGAGATTCAGTTGATATTAAGAGCTACAGAGGTTCCAAGTATTTGTTTGGGGGAAATGGGCCAATTGGGATGGTCGACATGGCTTAGGAGTAAGAAGTTTGAGAAGGATGCGGGTGATCTTGTACTGAGAAATTTGGTTGCCTAACATATTTCCATAAATGTGGTGTTTCACTAAGAGCTAAATTTGCACTTACAATTATTGTTGACAATGCGAATATACTGAAGATAATAGTCTATATTCAGATACTAATATTCTGTTCCGAGAGGATTGAAAAACTGTGCCTGCGAAGAATAATAAAAAGTTGGAAAATTGCATTCGCGAGACGACAAATCGTCTTCGTTTGATCCATGTGGATTTCGCAGATGAGAGCGACCAAACAAGAAATGAGTACCTCTGCGAGGAGGTTGAACGGGCTTTGAAAATGGTCCTGCCCAATGAGCGGAATGAATTCCTGGAAAGATTGATGGCAAGATTTCCCACCCTGAACTTTAGTACTCAGCCGATATTGGAAGAACGAGAGGCTAAGGGTAGCTCCACAATGGAGCTTAGTAAGCTCAGTGACCCCGATTTTCTTATCCGCAGTCTTATAGAAATCGCCCCGACACTTTCTAACGACCAGAAAAATAATGTCATCAAAAGCCTGCAAGAAGGAGAATTAGAGCCACAAATCCGACAGGGTTATTCTGATGAATCAATTCAAAAACTGAAGACCAAGCTTCAGCTTGACGATAGGCCGTCTTTCGATACCAACCGGCTTACCGAATTGATTATCTTACTTATTAACTTCGTGTACAGGCTTGAGCCTTTGGTTTGGAACACATGGCGCAAATTGTCACCTCGGTCAACCATTTGTCCGCCCGGCGATCTGAAGAATACCATAGGACAGTTCATGTACAATGACTCCAAAGTATCTCGGGAGCAAGTTGATAGTGACCTTAAAGAATTGCAACGACTTGTTGCAGCTATTACCACAGCAGTAGGTCGAGTTGGTGGCCAGTTCGCCAAAAATCATCTCGCCAAGTTTTCGCCTTCCGAGATTTCAGCCTTGGTCCGAATGGAACATAAAAGTGTACTTGTTAGTCACGAAGTAAAATGCTGGCGAAAATATGTCGAACTGGCGGATACATTGACCGAAGACGCCATTGAGACGGAGGTAAGAAAGGCCATCGTTGACTACGTGGAGTCTTTAGTGAAAAGAACGAGTCGGTGACCTTAATTAATATGGGGTAGCACGTTATGACGATAAAAGGCCAAATTCATTGGTGCGAAGGTCTCTTCCTACAGCCTCACCATCTCCAGTCCATGCAAAGGTATATCCTCGAGAATTTCACAAGGGAACGCCGTTTGTGTTGGAGCTATCCCTATGGTGTGATAGAGGCAAAAGTTTCCGACGACCAGCTGGAAAATATGCGAGTTTCATTCGACCGACTCCGGGCTATAATGCCCAGCGGGCTTGAAGTGGACGTCCCTGATAATGCCCATCTTCCGTCGCTTGACATAAAAGAAGCATTCGCATCGAGCAGCGGTTCATTAAGCATCAGTCTTGGTGTGCCGGTGTGGTACCCTTCTCGAGGCAATGTCATTGAAAAAGGTAGTGAAGACTGGCGTACTAAGCATACATATCGAGTAGTTGAGATTGAAAGGCCCGATGAAAACACGGGTGAAAATCCACAGCCAATCCTCGTTCGCCAGATAAACGCCAGGCTTTTACTTGGCACTGATGACCGCTCAGATCTCGAAGTATTACCGTTGCTGCGCATTGTCCACGCTGCGGGCGAGGATATCGGATTGCCTCGTAGAGATCCGGCATATATTCCCGCATGCCTTGTCATTAGTGGCTCACCTGTATTGGGCGAGCTGCTTCGAGATATAACTAACCAAGTTATGGCCAGCAGGAATGAATTGGTAGTACAAATTAACCGCGGCGGTTTTAGCGTTGAAAACATGCGTGGTATTCAATTCGAGCAAATGCTCCGTCTCAGAACGCTCAATCGATTCAGCGCCAGCCTTAGCTCTCTTATCCATGCCCCCAGCGGTGTTACACCATTCGGAATGTATATAGAGCTTAGACAACTACTTGCTGAACTTGCTGCCTTGCGTCCCGACCGGGACCAGTTTGAGATTCCTGAATACAATCATGACAACCCGGCAATTGCCTTCAACGAGGTTACTACCAGGATTCGAGCACTACTCAAGGGCGTAGTTCAGGCGAGATTCCTTAAAGTTCCCTTTACGATGGACCAAGAGCAAAAAATCCTGGTGGCAGCTCTCAGTGACGAAGCACTATCCTTGCCAAATGAGTATTTTCTTGCTATTAAGACAAAGCGCGACCCTTCGGAGCTGGCGAAATTGGTCCTGGATCGTGATAAATTTAAACTTATGCCGCAGAGTCTTGCAAATCAGCGAATTTTCGGTGTGCAGCTTGCCCAGGAATTGTATCCTCCCGTTGAACTTCCGGCCCAGGTAGGACTTCATTATTTTCGGGTGATGCGGAGTGAAAGTGCGCGGCTCTGGGAGAGGATACAACAAGAAATGGCTATCGCTGTGCGATGGCCCGGAATTGAATCTTCTGACTTTGATGTCACGCTATATATGACTGTTCCGGATACGGAGGCATAACAAATGACACTGCTTGAATTATGTGAGCCGCTTTTCCAATATGTATGTCGGCTCAATCGGTTATCTCGCACGGGTTGTACTCTGGAAAAGGACCAAGTACGCAACGACATCAAGAAAATACTCGACGAGATGAGAACACAAGCTTTAGCCAATCGAGAATTGACTTCTCAGCACGAAAAGATTGAGTTACCTCTGCTTTTCTTCGTTGACTTTATGATTAAAGAGAGCAAACTAACTTTTGCCTACGAATGGTACGAGCTGGGTCGTGAAAGAAATGAGTTGGCTGGAGATGAGAAATTTTTTGACCTGCTGGACGATGACCTTGCGGATTCGAGTAGCGCTGCAACTGAAAGGTTAGTGATATTTTACACTTGTATAGGTTTGGGATTTACAGGCGTTTATGCCGGACAGCCGGAAAATATCCAGAGGTTAATGTCGAAAATTTCCGCTCGCATTTCTGGTATGATGGATGCCGATGAAAAGTCTTACATTTGCCCGGAGGCCTATGAAAATGTAGACGATAGAGATTTCGTTGAGCCACCAAGTACAAAGTTAGTAGGTATCGGAATCACCTTAATAGGTCTCATTGTTGTTTGGAGCATAGCGTATTTTTGCCTGCTCAAATGGACATTAGACGATGTGACCAATTCGCTTGACACGATAATTGAACATGAAAAGTCGGCCTATGTCACTGAGTGACATATAAAAATATCAAGTAGACCATAATTTGTGTGATTACTAATATGACTCCAAAAATTTCAAGCTTTATGAACCTTCCGACACCCATCAAGGTCGGACTATTGGTAGTATCCGGCGGCGGTATTATGACAGCAATGTGGTATGTTTTTCCCCCACGGATGCTCTGGGTCGTGTTTATAGGAATTGCCATTATAATCTTGCTTCTTTTGCTATACCGGTACCTGCTAAAATGGCAGAAGAAACGCAAGTCAGCCCCAATGGAACGCGGCATTGTTGATAGTGCTGTGGCAGCACCACAGGGAATTAGCGAAGCTGCACACATGGCACGCGTGGATGATTTGCGGAAAATATTCGAAGATGGTATCGAGAAGTTCCGCGCTGCCGGCAAGAACCTCTATGACTTTCCATGGTATATGATTGCTGGTGAACCCGGTTCAGGAAAGACTGAAGCTATACGTCACTGTAATATTGGTTTTCCCCCAGGCCTACAGGACCAGTTTCAAGGTGCAGGTGGTACAATTAACATGAACTGGTGGTTCACTGATCACGCTGTTATTCTTGATACGGCCGGGCGCTTGATGTTCGAAGAGGTAGAAACAGGGGGCTCAAGTGAATGGAAAGAGTTCCTAACGCTGCTGAAAAAATCTCGTCCGCGTTGCCCTATCAACGGCGTATTTTTAGTTATTCCTTCTGATAGCCTTATTAAAGATACTGCTGATGAAATTGAGCAAAAAGCCTCCAAGATTGCCAAGCAGTTTGATATTATCCAGCGATCTCTGGATGTTCGGTTTCCCGTTTTCGTGGTCGTTACTAAAAGCGACCTTATCAATGGATTCCGTGATTTCTTTGACAACCTGGAAGACCCGCAACTTCAGCACCAGATAATGGGCTGGTCCAACCCCGCACCGCTCGACGAACCATATAATCCTGGTTTTGTTGACCAGCACTTGAAAACAATTCAGAGCCGTCTTTACCGGCGCAGACTTGCGTTACTGCAGGATATAATGTCTGGATCCGATGAACCTGGAACCGAACATATGTGCCAGACAGACACGTTGTATGCATTCCCTCAAAGTCTTACTAAAATCGCTCCGCGAATGGCTCGGTACCTCGAGTTGGTCTTCAGTGTCGGCAGTCAGTGGTCGTGCAAGCCGCTTTTCTTCCGTGGTATCTATTTTACCTCTTCAATGCGAGAAGGCTCAGCTTTGGACGCAGACCTCGCCGAATCAGTCGGAGTGCCGGTTGATTCTCTTCCAGATGGACGAGTATGGGAACGCGACAGGGCATATTTTCTCAGAGACCTTTTTATGAAAAAGGTTTTCCGAGAAAAGGGGCTCGTTACACATGCAACAAATGCGAAAAAGTTACATTCGCGACGAAAAGCCACAGTTTTATTTTCGGCCGCTGCCAGTGTGATTCTACTGCTCTTCTTCACTATCTACACAGCTATTTTGTTTCGCAGGTCCGTCGGCGAGATGAACGGTTATTTGACAACCTCAGCGAACTTAATCTCTAATATCTCTCAAGGAAAACCGAATGAACTACAAGTGTTAAAAAGCGATGGGGAAGATAGTTATAGATATATCGGCAAAGCCGGGGTACCTGGAGGGGACCTCGCGAGATTCAAATTTTCCGCACAGCTTGCCGACTCAATAGCCCGATGGAAAATACCTTGGATTTTTGCTCCGGCAGCTAAGTTTCTAAAGGGTATTGAAGCAGAAAGCCTGAGCAAGGCCCAGGGTATTGTTTATGAGGAAGGTGTCCTACGCCAGTTCCTGGACGCGGCCGGAGACATAATGGAGACACAAGAAAATGGTAGTTGGACACTTCAAGATGTTGAGGCCAAGGCATTGCGTCAATTAATTCGAATCAAAGTAGCTAAACCCTTGAATGAAGAAGGTGAATATTCTACTCAAACTTTCTTGGATCCCCTCTTTGGATATGTTTTTAAACACGACCCTAACCAAATTCAAAGGTACAAGGATGACAAGGCCGAACTACATCGACCGCTTGGGATGATCTATGCTCGGATTAACGGTAACGGTGAGAGTAAGCGTGAAGCCATGGGGCTGAGAGCTTGGCCTCCTGTATTTCGGACAAAAGATCCTAATTCTCAATACCTCGAAATCGCAATAGAACATGGTATAAAACTTTTCAATGAATATTGGAATGACCCGAACCGCTTGGGAGCACAAAATCGTGACTACGCCCAGGTCCAGACTATAAGGAACCTTAAAGAGGCTCTTGAAAAATTCAATACTGCTGAAGCCCGTATTTTAGCTCTTGGTGATGACCTTGGTCCCAAATTAGACAATCACTATACAGTTGAACAATCGAATAAATTTACCACTAACTGGAACGAAAGCTTTGAGAATCTCAAAAGAGCCAAGGAAAGTATTGACAATTATGTTGTTACCCTCAAAAATCCACAATCACTTGTACCTCTGTGGGCCGAGCAGACAAAGCGTGCCCTACAAGATGTCAGCGAAAATTACGAGTTCCTTCTTAGCGACTTAAAGGACGTCAATGAGGCCGAGCACGTATTCTTTAGTAATATGCGGGGCGAGCTTGAGAATGCTCTTGAGAGAATAAGAAACAGACTAAGCGAAAGCGGGTTTGGACAAGAACTTGCTCGGTTTGATAAAGAATTTTACGCCGAAGTTCCTCGCGACCCGAGGAAAGGACGTTTATACACAATCCGCTACGAAATATATTCGGAGGCGAATGAACAACTTAACGCGACAAAGTCCATCTCCAATATCGTAGATGAGGTGGTTGGAGCCATTTTAGAGGCGGAGGAAGCATTCACAGAAGCAAGTCGTAATATAGGCAAGTTACGAGACTATGATCCCAACCCCGCTGTTTCTCGTTTCCAAGAAGCATCTGCTATTTCTAACTTAGCCCTTGCCTTAGCTCAGCAAAGACAACTCTATCAGATCATGAAAAGCAGCTTAAATGCAGCTCCTAAGAACATCGAAGATCTCGAGAAGTTAATAGAAAAAGAAAGTAAATGGGATTGGGCAAACATTTCAACAACAATTATCGACAGGAGATATGATCCGAACGCCGCCGCAGCTATGCTCGGTGCCTGGAAATCTTTTGGAGATATATTAGAAAAACAGTTGAGCCAAGAAACGGGCCTCAAAAAAGAGTACACGGCTGCAAACGAAACTTACACAAGATATGCAGAACAGTTCCTGCGTTACTGGTTCAAAACAGTGCCTAATCGTGTGATTGAGAACAAGGCCAAGCGCGATTCGGAGCGATACGAGAATGTCGTAGCTACTGCAGTGTTAGAAGAGCTGCGAGTTGGTCTTGGTGAGCCGCTCGAAGCGGTTCTTACCGAGCTTGATAAGAATAAGTACGTACCGCCGGACACTAATGACATCGAACTATTCAGCAGGAATTTGAATAAAGTCAAGCAAGACAAGTATGATACTACAAATATATTCCGGCGGGTGCTTGACAATTGGACAGAACTGAAGGGTAATGCCGAGACAAAACGTAGCACTTTATTGAACATGCGGCCGGCCGCTTTCCGCGATAGTTATGCGCCTTTTTCTTATAAGTCACCAGCACAATTTGTGGATATGTACATGGTCAAACTAACCTGTAGCATGCTGCGTCGATTAACCTCCCAGGTGCAAAGCGAGAAAACAGAAGCACTTAATGAGCTCAGAAAGCATAGCAGCAAATTTCCCTTGAAGCCGGACAGTAAGGTTGATCTGATGGAAGAAGATTTTTACAAGGTGCGTTTATTGTTTGATAAAACTCATTCCCAGAGAAGTTTTCCTGAGGGGACAATCGGGTCCGGCCAGAAAACAAACATTGATGAGGTAGATATAGAACTTCAGCAGCTTCAGGAAACAGAAACTCCAAGGGACGAGTTGGAGCAAATCGAACAAGTCTTCGGGGGGCTTCCTAAAAGTGGAAGTCTATGCTACTGCAGGATAAAACTTCTGAGCGAGAAGACGCAGCGCAGTCTTCTGCAGAATGACGAAGTTCCTTTGTCTGACTATCTCACAGAATTAAGATTTGTCCAGGGAAGTAAGGAGAGCGAGCGGTTTAACACGCGTTCGAGGGAGGATTTAAACGTATGTACAGTCAAATATCCCGGGCCAGAGCTCAATGTCGAATTTTACCAGTATCCATCTGATACCGAACCGCGGACGGTTTTAAAATTCTCAGAACCATGGGCATGTCTTAGAATGTTACATCAGGGTTCTGACAATCAGAAAAAAGGATACATCAGGCTTAATGTTGACGGCAAAGAGAGTTTGGGGGGGATATTACATTTGCACCTTGAATTCTTCAATGACATCGATTGCACACAGCCTGTCGATGTGAATTTTATAGAGGCAATGACTGGTTCCTGAAACCGTAACATGGATAATCGTTTAAGCAGCAGGTATTGATTTAGCGAGACGAAGATATTGAGTTCTTCTCTTAAAAGATTTGCAAGGCGTTTCATTCCGAAGGGAAAGGATGCCTCATCCGAAAGAGTTTTTGTTGCCGCATTCGGCAAACACCCTGGTTGGGATGACCACATCGATGATATTGGTCTCGAAACTGACATTATTATCGCTGTAAAACGTATCCTTTATGTTCAGGGTGTTGGCGGCAACATTGACTCCGGAAGCTGGGATAAACTCCAGGAAAATCAGCCAATCGAAGAATTCAAACATGCATTTGTCTGGTGTATTGATGGTAACCTAATTGTTGGGCGCATGTGGTCTTCTCGGGACGGCAAGGGACGCACAAGCTATCCAATGGTGGTTTGCGTTCAGTGTTGTCAATTACCACTGGAGTGGGCGTTAAAAAATATCTTGCCGCTTTTGGAAAGAGTCGAAAAAACTTGTGCTGCAACGACTTCTGCGGCTGACGTCCAATTAACCATCGAAAATGCTCAAAAGGAGCTTCGCCAATTGACTCAACAATGTGAGCCTTCGCCCATTTTGCCGGCTGTCTGCACGGACATAATAGCGAGGCTTACCAAGTACCCGGAAATGGGAGGCCCAAATCATCAAGGTCTTCTCCGTATCCTGTATCACATTGAGCGTGAAGTTGGACGAGATCATCTTGATACTCCCAAGGGCGCGAACTTCCGGTCAACCTTGCTTCGTATTCCCATTTCCCCACCCCCTGTCATAGAAAGTGTGCCTCTGTGGATTAATTTTTTGCTTACGAAATTTGGCATTAATACATCTGTTCTTATGCTAATGCCCCTACAAAAACAATGGATGGACATCATTATAGGTGAGCCAACACATTTGCAATTATATTGCCTGCGGGCTTCCCTCAGGGTAATTCCCCTTACAAGCAGTATCCCATATAACCTGAGTCCGGAGTTTATCGAACGAGCCAAACAACTTATAGATGATTCGCAAAGCGGTGAATGAGGCAGAGTTCCCAGAGAACTGCCGAACCTGTGTAATTCACTACACTGTGCAGAGATGTGGAGCCTTGCCCGCTGTTATTTAATTATTCCGGAAATTTAACTGCTGCTTTGTTCAGAATATCCTGGAGGTTGCCACAGGCTACTGCCATCGCCCGGCAAGTGGGGCGCTCGGTTCAGCTATAGATTGAAACCGTGCGACCCGAACGGCGTCTCGACCTTTGATGGAGAGTAGCGGGACGAGGCCCTTGCCAATGAGAATCTCCATCGCCCGCTCAGTCAGGAATGTCTCCGCGCAAGGAGTAATGTGCGTTTCGTCATCGGACTTGTACACATGCATGGGCAGACCCGTCAGCTCCTGCTGAAGCTCGCCCGTAAGGGACCAGCCGGATGTGCGAAATGCTGCGGCCAGCAGGCACGCGCAGACAATAGCGGGATTGCCCCACAGGTACTGTTCGTGGTCCGCACCACATGACAGCTCCTCAAAATCGAACCGGTCGATGGGTTCGGTATCCTTCCCATAAGGTAAGCGGAGCAGCAATCGAGGAAGGGCCAGGCCGATAGAAGCCGCCTCAGGCGAGTTACGAAGCTCCTGCCATAGCTGCGCGGCCACCGGATCAGTTTGCCATCGCCAGTTATCCGGATCCGGCGTAAGAGCGATTGATTCACAATCAGCAAAGTGTGAACCGGCGCCAGCTAGGAAGGGCGCCCCTGCTGCTTGGGCCACTTTGGCAAGCCTCCTGAGCAGATTCACATCTTCTTCGGTCTTGTCAAACTCATAGCAGCCGACCAGGAGCGCCCACGGCTCGGCACCCTGCATACCAACGCTCTGCTCGACGAGAAACCGATATGTGCCGGTTGACTGAAGCCGGTCCGCTGATACCAAATCGGCCGCTAACTCTGCCTTGCTTATGTCCCCCACATAAAGTTTGAGGCTTTCATCCGTTTCCACTTGATTCACTAAGAAGTGGAGTGTACGCCACGCCGCTTCGAGCCCTTTGAAGTCCGGATGATGTAGGAGCGCACGCATCTGGCCGCTGATAGCCTGATCAACCTGAGCGACAAGCTCAGCCTGCTGCGGATGAGGTGCGGGAACAATATAAGGCTTGACGGCCTCACGAATGAGTATCTCCAGGTCCACGAATTGCTTCGCAGACGCCGAGGGCCGCTGTCCAAGCAGCCGCTCAATCGTATCTGAATCAGACTCTTTAGACTCCACTTGAATGCTTTCAGCTTCTGCTGTCTTGGTCTTACCGCTATCAGCTTCACCAGTCACCCAGGACCGCACTTCCGAAGCCGCCTCGGCGAAAGTGGCGGGGTCCTGCAGACGCTTCCGGGCGGCCCTAAGCTTCTGGAATATCTCCAGTCTATCAAAGATCCTGTCTGGGTGAAAGTCGTCCAGCTCACAAAATCGGATCGCGATACGAGGTCCATCCTCGCCGCCTATGGGAATATGAATCTCGGTACCAAGCCTCGTCAATAGTTCCTCGAAGTTATCCACATCCACCTGAATTAGCCGGCTGGAAGATAAAGAGAGGCCTGCTCCACTTAGGCCGCGATTGTCCCTGCCGCTGAAATCGGCCAGTATGGCTATGCGAAAAGGGCTCTTATCCCTGGCTTTTGCAGGAGCAAACGAAGTTAATGTACTCAATTCAAAACCTATCTTTTCTGAAGAAAATTGCATTGACATAGTAACATATCTCCAAATTCAGACCTGACCCAACCGGGCTGTGCTCCAGAATTATCTTTGTCACTGTTCCTAAAAGTAGCCAGTCTAAGCGACCCCTTTTAAACTGTCGGATGACAGACTTCCTGATAATCGTAACGGATGCAGACCAAAGACTCAAGAACTTTTCGACCACGCTCAGGACAGGCTTTGTTTGGGTTTGAATTGGCTTTGTTTTGGGTTTGTTTTTTTGGGGCCGGAAGGCTGTTTCATTTTCATAATCCTCTATAACATATAAGTTTGCGCTCATTTTTGGAATCCGCCTACGGCGGACAAGATTGGGTTTGTTTATTCGGACTATAAAATCATCTTTTTTTCTGTAATCCTTTGTGACAAAGACATTTACATTCATTTTGGCTTTTCGGAGATTGGTTTTGATTGGGTTTGAATTGGGTTTGTATTTTCCACTTAATCAAGTGTCCAATTTTTCATATTTAATTGTCATAAAAGGGCTTATGTTCATTTTAGCGTCCTTGACATTGGGTTTGTTTTGCATAAAAAGTAGGTGATTTGTAGAGAATCCTCTACAGTTGTAGAGTATTGGCCCCCGATCCCCGGCAGAAAAGCAAGTGAGCATACACCGGGGACAAGCTCTTGGGGAGAAGCTGGATAAAATTTGGGATTGGGCAATCATAAGTAACTGCTCCTTTGTTATTTGTTATTGACCCAGCACCAATTAGTCGTGAGCTAAGCTCAATTGGTGCGGGGTCTTCGCTGCGCTACGAGGCCTGCTGGCTCTAAGTCCTTGCTGCGCTGCAGCTTACGACATGCAAACTGAAATGTCATCTTCGCCTACTGGCGGATTATGTTAGCCTGCTGGCTAACATTTGCGTATTATAACATAACATCAAACATAAGTCAAAAGAAAACGGCCAAAATTACTAAAATTTTGGTCGCCCTGAGCAAAGTCAAACGGATCTATTCCACCAAAAAGTACCGGAAACATTTCATTTACTACAGGCATTGTAGGCGTGTTTACTTTTGTTCTTGGGCGGTATATTGTTTTGGGAGTTGTAAAATACTCTATGGCAATATGATATACTGTGTCGTAAAATTGGTTTGAAGGAAAATTTAGATAGCAATCATGCTTAAAGATTTTGGTGATACTGCGACGAGGTTGGACCGGAACAAGGCGAGCATCGCATATATACTCATATGATCGAAGGGCAAGAAAAGCAAACAGGGATATGTAAATGACAAATCAAAAACATACAATCGAAATAGTATGGAAAACTAAATCTACACAGCGATTTTGGCAGCCGGTAGAAATAGAGAATTACAAAGAAAAAATACTACTAAGATAATTCATAAACAAAAAACCATATTACTATAGAGAGAAATTTATGCTGACATATGATACTATCGAAGAATTAAACAGTAAGCACTTACCACTTGCGAAGAAAATAAGAAGTAAAAACAATATACCTCCGGCAAGTTCTTCTCCAGAAGCGTATTCATTTATCATAACGGTTTTAAGGTTAGTCTATTTAAGGGAAATAACGGACAATCAATTAGAAAAAAGTATTACAGATAGTCGTAAGGACGGAGGCTTCGATGCTATCGTTATTTCAAACAGAGAGAAGACAATATCAATATTTGATTGTAGTAAGCGTGGCGGTTTTTCCTATGCTAAAATAGAGTCATTTAAGAATAATATTGAGAAATACATATTTAACTCTCAACAGAGCTTGAGTGGATTGTCAGAAGTTGCACAGAAAAGAATAACTGCAGCTAGGAGTCTGTCCGAGTAATTGATTTGAGCGGCGTTTTTTATCTACTCTTGGCTTTAAGTTCTGATTTTCTGAAGGGAAAATTTATTTGCGGCTGTAGTTACGCGTTTATTTCACCAGAATTGAT